>Ga0208492_1000161_pt1 | contig 68484 bp, 40 predicted proteins | sample Subbioar_CSW14AB_FD_184820 | JGI IMG/M metagenome (GOLD analysis project Ga0208492, IMG submission 184820) | Serpentinite rock and fluid subsurface biosphere microbial communities from McLaughlin Reserve, California, USA - CR12Mar_CSW14AB (SPAdes) | ecosystem: Environmental > Terrestrial > Deep... | reverse complement strand
AAGCCGATTGCGCCGCCGACGCCATCGTCAGTCTCGACACCACCCAGGACTACCACAGCGTGACCGACCCGTTCTGGGAAGACCTCACTCGCCAGGTGATGAAAAACAAGCACCAATTCCGATCTCCTTTGTTGATGGCCGCCGGTTCCTCCGCCTTTTTTGAACTGGGCGACATGCTCAAGGCATCGCATCGGTATTACCTCACTTTCCAGCATCTGGATCACAACGACTACATTTCTCAAGGAGGCATGTCCAGGGAACTCATGCTTCGGCTGAACGCGAATCAAACCGATCAGAAAGGCCTGGCGAAAGATCGGTTGGCCAAAGACAAGGCGGCAGAAGACTACCGCGCCTTGTGCCTTTACACGCTTCGGTTTCTCGAAGCGCAGTTGAAAAGCGATCCGGCCGCCACTCTGTTTCTGGCCAAGCAATATCGCAACGCTTCACCAGGCAATACCTCGCCCCGTGTCGAGGAAGTGGCGCCAACAATTACCGAGCCGGAGCCTTATCGCGAAGAAAGCGCTCGGCCTCCCACGCCCAGGCAGTTTCGCCGCTACTTGCGTGAACAAGGAAGCGCGAAGGCGATCGCCTTGCTGAAACGATGGCGCAAGGAGGAGACTGCCCAGGCATTGACCCATTCCAACGCGGAACTCTACCTGGTCAACGATCTCCTCGATCAGGGCAAGGCCGCCGACGCCGTCGCTTTTCGCGAGTATTTTCGCGAATCGGGACCTGAGCGCGACCATGGCCTTACTCTTTGGAAAATTGGCAATGGCTTTGAGCGTATCGGCCGGACGAAATGGGCAGCGATCTACTTCAAACGCTTGGTTGCCCTGGAGCCGAACCATCGCGAGGCAGCCGCCAAGCTCAAGGAGCTCGAAGCCAAGTTGGCAAAAGAGGAAGCCCCTTGAGCGAGGTTGTTGGTGCTTTCTGGGGTTTCCTGGGGCTTGGGGCCAAACGAATTCAAGCATCGCCCAAACGCTGGATCTCGGGAGAGGCAGACACCTGCCGAGCCTCGCCAGCAAGATTCAAGAATGCACGAACGATCAAGGAAAGCCGCCGCGCCACCAGCACGACCTGAAAGGGGTCGAGGCGCGGCTTGACCGGCAGGCACTCGACCTGGCGGCCGGCCAAGCTGGCCTCGATCACCAGCCGTGAAACCACGCCAATGCCAAAGCCCAGCGCCACCATGCCGAGAATCGCTTCCCCGCCCAGCACACGGGCCACCAGGTTCGGACGCACGCCGCGCGCCTGAAACCACTGCTCGACCCGTTTTCTGCCGACGCCGCGCTCCGCGGCGATCAACGGCACGGCATTCCAGTCGATCCGTTTTTTGAGCGCCGCCGTGCGCGCCGGGCAATCGATTTTCGGCGCCACGAATTCCAGTTCGGTCTCGGTTAAAAGCAGCGTGTGCAATCCCGCCGGAATGGAGTCGGGGCAAACCGCGACGGCCAGATCGGCAGCACCCGATTGCACTCGCTCGATGGCGCTTTCGGCGTCGCCGGTGCGCAGATGGATCGTCACGCGCGGATGCTTGCGCCGGAAGCGCTCAAGAATCGGGGGCAAGACCGCCACGGCGGCGGTGGTCGACCCATAGAGCACCAGATCTCCGGTCAGGTCCGCCTCATGGCCCCCGACCGCGCTTCGCAGATCCTCCCACCGGGCAAGCGTTTCTTTCGCGAAAACGCGGAACGCCTCTCCCTCGGCGGTCAGCTTGATCGAGCGGCGGCTGCGGTCGACCAGCTGCTTACCAACTTGTTGTTCCAGGCGCATGACAATGCGGCTCAGGGCCGATGCACCCAGATGGGCCGCACTGCTGGCGCGGCCAAAATGCAGCGTTTCCGTCAGGTGTAGAAACGCTTCGAGCTCACTGAAGTCCATGGTTTGTACTCGGCAGAGACCATTGCAAAAAACGCAATAGTCACTTGTCAATATATCGTTGGACGCAACGAAAAGGGCGCATTACTCTTCTTGTAGCGAACGGTCGCAATGTCCTTCGCCAGGAAAAAAACACCATGGCCAACTCCGCCCCATACACTCCCGGCTACAGCGACAACGCGGTTCAGTTCATGGCCAGGCGCACGGCGGAAAAGCATGCCGCGTTTTTTGCACCGCATCTGCGTCCAGGCTGGTCGCTGCTTGATTGCGGCTGCGGTCCCGGGGCGATTACTTGCGGATTGGCGAGCAGAGTGGCGCCGGGTCAAACCGTGGGAGTCGATACCGCCTTGAGCCAGGTTGTAGCAGCCCAGGCGCGGGCCGCCGCCGAAATGGTGACGCAGATTCGATTCGAGGCCGCCGAGGCCGAGGCCTTACCCTTTGCCAACGCCTCCTTCGACGCGGTGTTCTCTCATGCGCTATTTGAGCATCTAGCCGACCCCAGTGCCGCGGCTCGTGAACTGCTACGGGTGTTGCGGCCAGGAGGCATCGCCGGGGTTCGCAGCCCCGATTGGGGCGGGTTTGTGCTGTTCCCGGTCGATCCCGCCGTCGAAGGGGCGCTTATGGCCTACCGGCGCATTCAAGACGCGGCCGGCGGCGATACGCAAGTGGGCCGCAAACTGGGGAGTATTCTCGTGGCCGCCGGTTTCACGGATGTGGAAATGGGAGCCGAATACGAGCTTTATGACGACCGGGAATGGATCGCCAACTACCTGGCATTGCGGCTCGAGAAAGCCGGAAAAAACCAAGAAGCCGAAGCCTTAAGGACCTGGTCGCACCACCCGAACAACCTGTTTGCCCAGGCCTGGTTTCATGCCGTGGGAAAAAAAACAGGGTCAACGGCTTAGGTCTTCGCCTGCGGAGTTTCCATGAGTCCGTCCTTGGCCAGCCGCGCGGCCCTTTGTTTTTCTTCCTCGAGTTCCTGGGTCAACGCGCCCGGATTGGTAATGAGCAGCGCCGAGCGATTGCGCGTGAAGTAGTTGCCCGCCCATTGCAGGAGTACGAGCAGACGGTTTTCAAATTCGATCAAGAAAGAAAGATGCACGAACAGCCAGGCGACCCAGGCGAGAAAACCGCCGAATTTCCATTTGGGCCAGGACATTTCGACCACGGCGGCGGCGCGCCCAATCGTCGCCATCGAGCCCTTGTCGAAGTACTGGAACGGTTCCGGCGGCTTGGCGTTCTTGAGGCGGCTCTTGAGCACCTTGCCGACATACTGCCCCATCTGCATTGCGGCGGGAGCGACCCCGGGCACAAATCCGCCCTCGCCCATCGGCACCGAGGCGAGGTCGCCAATCACAAAAATGTTGGAGTGGTTGACCACGGTCAAGTCGGGCAGTACCGGAATGCGGCCTCCCTTGTCGGCCGCCACGCCCGTAGCCTGGGCCACCTTGGCCCCCAGGGGCGCGCCCTTGACCCCGGCGGCCCAGACGATTGTGCCGGCCATCACCGTTTCCAACGTCCCCTGGCGATCGACGAGCAGTTTTTCGCGATCGACCTGCTTGACCCGGCCTTTCGACCAGACCTCGACGCCGATGCGCTGCAAACTGGCCAATGCCCGCGCGGAACTGGAAGGATCGAACGAAGAGAGCACCCGTTCGGCGCCGTCGATCAAGAGGATGCGGGCCTTCGTCGCATCGATCGAGCGAAAATCGCCCTTGAGGGTGTAATGCGCCAGTTCGCTGACGGCGCCGGCCATCTCGACGCCGGTCGGACCGCCCCCCACGATGGCGAAGGTCATCAATTTGCGGATTTCTTCAGGGTCATGGCTCAGTTCGGCGCGCTCAAAAGCGAAAAGAATCCGCGAGCGAATTTCCGTCGCCTCCTCGATCGTTTTGAGGCCGACGGCATGATCTTCCCAGGCTTGATTGCCGAAGTAGCTGGTTGCCGCGCCGGCCGCCACGACGAGGGTGTCGTAGGGAATCGTCTGCTCATCCATGACCAGCGTGCGGGCGGCCGGGTCGATCGAGGTGACTTCGCCGAGCAGGGTGCGGCAATTCTTTTGACGGCGAAAGATCTCCCTCAAGGGAGCCGAGATGTTGGCGGGCGACAGGCCGCCGGTGGCCACCTGGTAAAGGAGCGGTTGAAACAGGTGATAGTTGCGCCGGTCGATCAGGGTGATTTCGATATCGGTCCAACCGAGCGACTTGATGAGGGCCACGCCGGCGAAGCCGCCCCCCACCACCACGAGACGATGTGTTGCCATTTGTTTGCCAGTCGCCTGTTCAACCATGCCGAGGAATCGGGTCCGCCGCTATCTTAGGGTTTGCCCCGGTTGCGCCCTGGTTTTCTCAGTTCCTCAAGAGGACCTTAAGTTCGCTCCCGCGAACGGATCCTGTCCATCAGGACCGCTCCTAGCAGGACCAACCCCAGAATGATCTTTTGCGTGTAGCTTTCCATACCGAGCAGGTTCATCCCGTTCTGGATGACCGCTATGAGCAAGGCGCCCACAAGCGTGCCCATGACCGAACCTTCGCCGCCGGAAAGGCTGGTCCCGCCCACGACCACGGCGGCAATCACATAAAGCTCGTACATCTGGCCATAAGTCGGCGCGCCACTTTTGAGCTGGCTTGCCAGGATGACCCCGCCCAGGGCCGCGAAGGCGCCGCTGAGCGCATAAACCAGACGCAACACTTTCTTGGTGGGCACCCCCGCCAGATGCGCCGCGACCGGATTGCCACCCGTGGCGAGGATGTAGCGGCCCAGAATCGTCCTGTTGACCATCCAGGCCACTCCCAGATAGATCGCCACCGCCAATAGCACCGCGACGGGGATCCCGCCAATCGCTTCGCGACCCAGCCAGGTGAAGTTATCGGGGACCTGGTAGACCGACTGCCCCGCGCTCACCTGAAAGGCGAGGCCGCTGGCGATGAGCATGGTGCCCAAGGTCGCCAAAAACGGGGGCACGGTGAACCAGGTGATGATCGCCCCGGAAAACCAGCCGACCAGGGCTCCGCATAAAACCGCCGCCAAACCGGCGAACGCCATTTGCGGACCGGTCGCCGAAATTCCTCCACAATAATCGCGGATGATGCGGGTGCAAATGACCGCGGCCAGGGCAACCAGGCTTCCCACCGATAAGTCGATGCCCCCGGTCATGATGACGAGCGTCATCCCCGCGGCGATGATGGCAATGACCGTGATCTGGCTGGCGATATTGACCAGATTGGCACGCTGCAAAAACACCGGCCACGAAGATCCCACAGGCACGAGCACTTGGGCGTTGGTGCGTTCCCAGACGGTCCAGTTGGCCGCTTGGGAACTTGCCAAAATCGCCGCCAACGTCAATTGACCCGGAGCTTCGATCTGCTCGCGAGCTTCGGATGGAGTATGAGCAAATGTGATTTTCACGCCTTCGGGTTCCAGGATTTCGGTGGCGCGAAGGGCGAAATCGCTGTCGGCGGGCGAATTCGTGGAAGCGATGATCACCCGCTGATCGATGACCTTGCGGCCCGCCAGGAATTCCCTGGCCACCTGTTCGCCGGCGAACGCTCCCTCCGGATCGCTACGCCTTATGGTGAGCAGCGAAAAGACGGCGCACACGCCGATGAGGGCCAGGAACATCCGTTGGGCAAGCAACCATTGGATGGCGGTGTTCATGAACCCTCCGGCACGGCATGCTGCATGAGATTTTCGGGAGTGAGCCCGGGGCGATGGGGGATATCGGCCGCGATCTGCCCTTCGCGCATGATGACAATGCGCTCCCCCAGAGCCAGGGCTTCTTCAAATTCCGAGGTGGCGAACAGCACTGCCGCGCCCAGGCGCGCCTGCTCGCGCAAGATGCGGTAAATATCGCGGCGCGCGCCGACATCGACGCCCCGCGTCGGTTCGTCGAGCAGAAGGATTTTGGGCCGGCCCGCCAGGATTCTTCCGAGCAAGATTTTCTGCTGATTGCCGCCAGAAAACCGCGCCGAAGGCAGGTGGGGGTTGGGTGGCTGCAACTGAAACTGTTGCGCGGTGGTGCGAAATAGCTCGCGCTCGGCCTCCGTCGAAATCAGTCCAAACAACCCCTTGCGCCGGGAACTTTCCGAGGGGGCCAATCCCTTACGCAGACGCGGCAGCACTCCCAGCGAGACATTCCAGAGCGCCTTGTGCGTGAGGAAGAGCCCCTGGTCCTTGCGATCTTCGGGAAGAAAACCGATTTCGACCCGGTGTCCCGGCCGGTCTTCCGCCAAACGCACACTGCCTGAATCGATCTTGTCGATCCCGGCAAGCAGGCGCAAAAGCTCGGTTCGTCCCGAACCGATCAGGCCGGTGAGGGCGACCAGTTCCCCCGCCTTGAGTTCCAGCGAAACGCCCTTGATCAACGGCTTGCGGCTGATTTGAGCGGCAGTCAGCAACACGGGCGCGCCAGTTCCTGACGACTCAGAGACCGATCGGGCGGCCTCTTCTTCCAGTTCCCGGCCGGCCATCGCGGCGACGATCCCCTTGCGCGAGAACGAGCCCTTGAGCTGGTTGTACACCACCTGACCGTCGCGCAGCACAACGGCCCGATCGGCCAAAAGATCAATCTCTTCGAGCCGGTGAGAGATGTAGATGATGCCGATTCCCTGAGCAGAAAGCTCTCGGATGATGCGAAAGAGGTTGGCCGATTCTCCCGGACTCAGCGCGGCGGTCGGCTCGTCCAGAATCAGCACGCGGCTGGAACCGAGCAAGGCTCGGGCAATTTCGATGATCTGTTTTTCGCCGGTGCGCAAGCGGCCAACCGGCAGACCGATGGGCAAGTTGCAGCCCAGGCGGCGAAGCACCTCGGCGGCCTTCGCCTTCTGATGCGCGCGATCGATGATTCCGATCGAATGTTTTTCTCTGCCGAGGAACAAATTATCGACGATCGATAAGCCATTCACCAGCGAGAATTCCTGGTGGACGATGGCAATGCCCGCATCGCGCGCTTGAGTCGGCGTGGCCGGGGCATGGGTCTTTTGATCGAGGGTCATCGAGCCGGCGTCGGGCCTGAGGATGCCCGCGATGATCTTCATCAAGGTGCTTTTGCCGGCGCCGTTGGCTCCCAAAAAGCCGACGACCTCGCCTTGCGGCAAGGCGAGGTCGACCCCTTTCAAAACCTGGGCGGGTCCGAACGACTTGCGGATGCCCTGCAGTTCAAAGAGCAGCCGGTCGGTGCGGATCATGGCTCGGGTTGTTCGTCCACCTTCGGGGGTGCGGTCAACAGCGGCGCCAGGTAATTGCGAACATTTTCCACTTCGGATTTCGAAGTCAGGAAGCCGAAATCCAGAGAGAAGGTCCGTGTCGCGCCCGGAGGCAGCGTGGGCACGCGGCCCTTCTCGCGTTCTTTTTTGCGCGTGCGCGGGTAGTTGGTGCCCGGTTCGATGCCGGTGACATAGCCGTCGGCCTCGGCGCAGGTGTTCTTCCACAAAGTGACAAAGGGCAGTTCCGAGGCATTCCAGTCGAGTGTGAGCCCCATCTCGTCGTTGGCCCCCTGGAGCACCGCATGGCACTTGCCCACGGCGTCGGGCCGCGGTTCGATGCAGTAGACCTGCTCGACATAGCCGGTGGTCGGAGGCAAATAGTCGGCCCAGCCGGTGATCCCTTCCTGGGCCCGGGCATTCATGGGAATGATGCGGTTGGCCGGAATGAGCGCTTTCGCCCCCTGGTTAAGCAGCGGGCGGCCGACATTGGCGTGATAAAGAAGTTGAAACTCCTGGGGCGAGGCGCTGTGGTTGACAATCGTATCGCGGATCGTGAATTTGGCCGAACCGGCGTCGGTTTCCAGTTCGGTGCGCAGTTCAAGCTTTGGCCCCAGGAACATCCGCTCGTGGACGACTCCCTTGATCTTGATCTTCCAGGGAGCCTCGCGGCCGATTTCGACTTCGACCTTGCTCGCGGGCAAGTTGGCGATCTTGCCGTGCAGGGTCAGCGGGATTTCCGCCTTGTCGCCGGTGTTGGTGGTGAGGGTGTCGTTACCCGGGCCGCCATTGTTCTCTAAGCCGCAGCGGCACATGAATTCGTTGAAGCCTGACAGCCAGCCGAGGCCGCCGCGGTCATGCAGATTGACAAATCGCGGATGGACGACTTCTGCCACCGGCGACAGCCAGCCGAAGCGCTTGCCCGATCGGCGGACTTCGATGATCCCCATGCCCCGCGTGGGACTCAGGACGATCTGCAAGGTGCCGTTGTCGACGAAGATCAACTCGACGCCGTCTTGCTTGCCGCCCGCCATGATGATCTTGCGCACCGTCCACTGGTAGGGGCACAAGGGCGTTACGAACAGCCGCTGGATTTCCGTGGCGCCATCGTTTTGCGAGTGTTCGGCGTCGGTGAGCGTCCGTCGGTACGGCTCCTGGGGATTGATCACCTGGCCGGCGCCAGTCAGCGCCAACAGACCGAAAAGGGACCATGTCGTCATCGGGGACTTACTCCTGCGGATCCGGCGGTGCTAGAGAAAATTTAGCCTGCGAAGACGGTTTCCAGGGCCTTGCGCATCACGGTGGGATCGGGATCGATACCGGTCCAGTGACGGATGCCGATGACCCCTTGATTGACGAGCATGCCGAGTCCGTCGATCACCTTGCAGCCTTTTTGGCGCGCATCGCGCACCAGACGCGTTTCAGGCGGATTGGGGATGACATCGGCCACGACCATGCCGGGTTTCAGGGTGGAAATGTCGAGCGGAATGCGCGCATCCACATCGGGATACAGGCCGATCGAGGTGGCATTGACCACAATGTCGGTGCCTTCGGGCACGGCGAAATCGCCGGTCCAGGGACGGTAGTCGAGCACGACCTTGGTCTTCTCCTTGAGCAGTTGCGCCAGGGTTTCCCCGCGCAATCCCGAACGATTGACGAGCACGATGTGGGTCACGCCCGCCAGGGCGAGTTCGACGCAGATGGCCCGTGAGGCACCGCCGGCTCCCAGGACGACGGCTTTCTTTCCCTTGGGGGAGATAAGTGGTTCCAGCGACTGGACAAAGCCCTTGCCGTCGGTGTTTTCGCCGATGAGGCGATCGCCCCGGCGCACGACGCAGTTGACGGCGCCCATGAGCGAGGCCGATTCCCCCAGGCCGTCGAGGTGTTCGATGACGGCGACCTTGTGCGGAATCGTGCAATTGAAGCCGCGAAAGCCCATGGCCCGCGTTCCCTTGACCGCATCGGCCAGACCCGCGGGCGATACTTCGATGGTCAGGTAGCGCCAGTCGAGGCCATGATGCCGGTAAGCCGCCTCGATCATCGCTTGAGTCGGATTTTCCGCAACGGGTTGGCCGAAACAGGCCGTCAATTCCTGTTTGAAATTCAAAACTTTCGCCATGGAGAGTGATCCTGCGTGCGCGCGCTGCTGGGAAACCGGGCTTGCACCATCAATAAAGAGTGCTCAATGCGCCCATCTCCCCATAAAAGGGGTTGGCGCCAATAAAGCGTTTGGGAATGAATTAGGGCAAAATGATGAAGAATCCACGGAAGATGGCGCTGGCGGCGGCTCCGCTACGCGGGATTTTCAGCAAGTGGGCGCCCTCAAGAGGATTTAATCCTTGCTTTGCGGTTGTTCCTTGAAGAATTTCACGATCAGGGGCGGCGCCTCGGCCGGGTACTTGTGATCGCCGTCATGAATCAGCGAGACGAACGGCGCGCCGGCGGTAGAGGAGTAGATCAGGCAGTTCTTGGCCCATTCGCGGCCTTTTTCCTCACATTGGTTCACCTTGCGCACCGCCTCCATGCAGCGCTCTTGCAGAGCGAGTTTCACCAGGGGATCGTTGCGCCCGGCGATGTGCATCACCGGTTTGGGCTTGGCGGTGGCAATGGCCCGGCTTCCCGCCGCCGAAGGCGCGATGGCCCGAATCGCTTCGGGCCGGCTGGCCCAAAGCAGGTAGGTGAAGCCGCCGCCGTTGGAATGCCCGGTGATAAAGACATCGCCGACCTTATATTGCTCCGATAACTTCTTGAGCAACTCATCGAAGAATTTGAGATCGCGGTCGTCTTGAACTCCCGCGCGGCCCTGCCAGCCGTTTTTCTCCCCCTTGGGATCGGTCAATAGCCCGGGAGTGGGAATGCCTTGCGGGTAGACCACGAGCGCCTCGGGCCAGGATCGATGGATGGGCATCGACCGCATCGCATTGCGGGCATTGCCGCCGTGGCCATGATAGACCAGCACCAAAGGCAGTTTTTTCCCCGCCGTTTTGGCCGGAGCCACGACGAGCGCCTCGCGTTTGAGGCCCGCGGCCTCGACGGTAAGATTCTTCGGTTCCTGCAAAGGCTGCAAGAAAACCCAGGTCGCAAGGATGACGCAGGTCATCGTGCTAAGCCTCTTGTCCCACTTCGGACCATGTCTCGATCAATACTGCTTGGGTGGAAAACTCGGGATGATGAATTGATGGCTCTTGGGAAAGCGGGCGATCGTTTCTTTTGGCTGCTTGAAATGGGCCGCAAGCAAATAATCGGGAATGCCGCTCATCCACTGCGACAGGCCGATCGATTGATAGTGCCCCGTGTTGAAGCCGATGAGCATGCGGGCGCGGGTAATGCCCACATTTTCGATCGAGTGCCCATACCCCTGCGGGATGTAGCCGACATCGCCTGCTTCCAGGGTCTCGGTGCGAAAGCGCCCATGCGAGCCGAACAAGGTCACCTGCACCTTTCCCTCGATCAGGTACTGCCATTCGTCGGCGGTCGGGTGCCAGTGAAGTTCCCGCAAACCGGCCGGCTCAAGATCAAGGATCACACCGGTCATCGTCTTGGAGATGGGGAACTCGGCCGCGCCCACGCGCCATTCCTTGCCGCCGGCGAATTCCGCCAGGGGCGGCTGGGCGAGCAGGCGGTACTTATGCGTCAGCGGGGAACTGCGCACCGCGCCAGCATGAGGGGCGGGCATGGCATCGGGAGGAATGGGTCCCTTGGCAAAATAGACTTCTTCCTTGGGAAAGTTATCGACATCGCGCGGGCTGATACCCAGGTTCTTGGCGACCAGTTCGCGCGGAGCATGGCCCAGCCAGTCGGTAACGCTGAAGGTGCCGAATTCGGAGAAATACCCATTGTCGAAAATCAGAATGAAGTGGCAGGCCTTGTCTCCCAGGCACTGAATCGAATGGCCATGGCCGCGCGGGAAATACCAGACATCGCCAGATTGAAAATCGTTGATCTCGGTGCGCCCCTCGGGGTCGGTCGCGGTCGTGCGGCAGCGGCCCTCGATCACAAAAGCCCATTCGGCGGCCGTGGCGTGCCAGTGCAATTCCCGCGCCACTCCAGGTTCCAGCCGCATCGAAACGCCGGCGATTCCCTTCGAGATCGGCAACTGTTCGACGGTGGCTTCCTTGCCGAAGCTCCCATCTACTTCCTTGCCGGTTGATTTTTCCAGCGCGAATTTGAAAGTGGGCAGTTCCTTGCCTGAAAGGCTGGCGTCGGGAACATTGTTGCGAAAGGAATCGTCGAGTTCGGCCGCGGTCAATTCATGACCCATGAACGAGGCCGCAGCGGCTCCCTGAGCCGCGCCGTGGAGAAATCCGCGCCTGGTCGGTGACATGAATCTTTTCCCCTTGGGCGTTTGGGTTGGAATCGGCGCGAAGCCGGTGTGGGATGATCGAAAGCTCACTATTTAGCCTAGGCGTGGCACCGGAACGGACCATTCCTATACGTCCCCGACGGTTTTCATGAATGGGTTCGTCTGTCATCTCATGGTTGTTTTGGGATCATTGGGAAGATCTTTTGCACGGGAGAATCGGACGCTTTGTGCAAAAACCCTGGCCGGCATGACTCTCTGGCCTGGCCGGCATGACTCTCTGGATTGGGGCGAACACGCCTGGCAACGGTCGGCCTCGCCCGATTCATCCTCCCAGTTTGGCGAATTGGGGCAATAATAAGGGTACCTGCCTTTTGGAGCCCTCCCATGATTGCTCTCGGGGCCGCCGTCCTTGGCGGCCTGATCTTGCTCCCCCACGCGGAGCCGCCCGTTTCGTATGGTCGCGACATTCGCCCGATCTTGTCGGAGAATTGCTTCTATTGCCACGGGCAAGACCCCAACCAGCGCAAAGCGGATGTTCGGCTCGATACGCTGGCCGGCCAGCGCGCCGAAGGAATCGTGGTCCCGGGCAAGCCCGCGGAAAGTTCGCTGCTCGAACGAATCCACGCAACGGAGGCGAGCCAATTGATGCCGCCGCCCAAATCCAATCGCAAATTGACCGCCGATCAGAAGAAATTGATCGAACGCTGGATCGCGGAAGGCGCGAAATTCGAAGGGCACTGGGCGTTTCAAACTCCCGTCCGGCCCAAAGTTCCCGCCGTCGCGGGCGTTAGCCATCCGGTCGATGCCTTCCTGGCCGCCAAGAGGAAAGAAAAAGGGCTGACGCAAAACCCGCCCGCCGATCGGCGCATGCTCATCCGCCGCGTTTATTCTGATTTGGTCGGTCTGGCCCCCACGCCCGAGGAGGTCGAGGCTTTTGTTCGCGATGCGGATCCCAAGGCTTATGAAAAACTAATCGACCGCCTGCTCGCCAGCCCTCACTTTGGCGAACGTTTAGCCCTGCCCTGGCTCGATGCGGCCCGCTACGCGGATAGCAACGGCTTCCAGCAGGATGGCGACACCTTTCAGTGGATCTGGCGCGACTGGGTGGTCAAGGCGCTCAACGACAACATGCCGTTTGACCGCTTCACGATCGAGCAACTGGCGGGCGATCTATTGCCCAATGCCACGGCCGAACAAAAAATCGCCAGCGCCTTCAATCGCAATCACCTGGTCAACGGCGAAGGCGGCGCGATTCCCGATGAGCAGCGCCATGTCATCTATTTCGACCGGATCGATGTGACGACCACCAACTGGCTGGGCCTGACAATGGCCTGCGCCCAGTGCCACGATCATAAGTACGATCCGGTCACGCAGAAGGACTATTACAGCCTCATGGCGGCGTTCAATCGGCTTTCCGAATCGGGCCTGGCCGGTTTTCAATCGTCGAAAATCCGCGTTTCGCCGCCGTTTTTCGAGTATCCTCTGCCCGGCCAGAAGGAGATCGTCGATTCATTGCAAAAGAAAGCCGATGTTGTCCGCAAGGAGATCTCGGAAAAACGAAGCGCCTGGGAAAAAGCCACAGCCGCCGATGAGAAATTTAACGAAAAATCGATTCGCGAAATGATTTTGGCGAAAATCGCCAACAAAAAAGAAGATAAATCCAAGGCGAAAGAAGAGCGAGAAAAAGCAATCACCAAATATTTTGAGGAGAAAGTTGCCGCGGAATTGGTTGGCCGTTTGAAGGCCGCCGAGAAGGAGCTGAACGACTACAAGGCCAACGAAGTTCCCAAGATCATGGTCATGGCCGACGACAAGCCGCGCGACACCTTCATTCTCAACCGGGGCGAGTACTTGAAGCCCGGCGACAAGGTCGCTTTCAACACACCCAGCTTCTTACCTCCGCTGCCCAAAGACGCGCCGCAAAACCGACTCGGTTTCGCGCGCTGGCTGGTGGCCCCCGAGCATCCGCTCACCTCGCGCGTTGCGATCAACCGAATGTGGCAATATTTGTTTGGCGTCGGCCTGGTCAAGACCGCCGAAGATTTTGGAGTGCAAAGCGCCATTCCGGTGCATCAGGATCTGCTCGACTGGTTGGCGGTCGAATTCCGCGAAAAGGGCTGGAATGTCAAGGGCCTGTACAAACTGCTTCTTACAAGCGCCGCCTACCAGCAGTCGTCGCGTGTCTCGGCACAATCCCTGGCACAAGATCCGGAAAATCTCTACCTGACTCGTTTTCCTCGCGTGCGCCTGCCCGCCATGATTTTGCGCGACATTGCCTTGCAGACGAGCGGCCTGCTCGATGACCGCTTGGGAGGCAAACCGGTTTACCCCTACCAGCCGGATGGTATCTGGGAAACCTTGGCAATCACCAAGGAGCGCGATTTCACCTACCCCGCCTCGGCCGGCAAGGATCTTTACCGGCGTAGCCTCTACACCTTTTGGCGACGCACCGTGGGACCGGCCAACATGTTCGACGCTTCCAATCGCCAGGCATGCCGCGTGCGTTCCGGTGGCACGAACACGCCGCTTCATGCGCTGACCACGCTCAACGACATCACCTGGAATGAAGCCGCCCGCGTGCTGGCGGCCAAATTGATCAAGGAGGTTCCCGACACGACCAAGCGCATAGCAAGGATCTATGAACTCCTGCTGGCCCGCCAGCCAAGCGAGCGCGAAAACCAGGTATTGGCGAAAGTGCTCGATCAACAACTCAAAGCCTTTGCCGCGGATCCGGCCGCTGCCAAGAAAACGATCTCCGTCGGTCAGGCGGCCGTGGAAACGAAACTCCAACCTGCAGAACTGGCCGCCTGGACCGAAGTGTGCCTGGCGGTTTTCAACCTTGATGAAGCCCTGACCCGCGAGTGAGCTTTCCTATGAACGACTCTCTTACGAACGCGTTGAACCTGACTCATCGCCGCCAGTTCCTCGGCCGCGGCGCGACCGGACTGGGCGTGGCGGCACTTGCTCAATTGCTGGAGGGCAATCGGGTCCAAGGCGCTCAACCCGGTTTACCCGATGTGCCACATTTTGCTCCCAAGGCCAAACGGGTCGTTTACCTGTGGCAAGGCGGCGCGCCGAGCCATGTCGACTTGTTCGATCCCAAGCCGGTCATGGAAAAGCAGGCGATGCAGGAATTGCCTGAAAGCGTGCGGGGCAAGACGCGCCTTTCCACGATGACCGCCGGCTATTCCAAGTGGCCGATCGTGCCTTCGATCAAGCCGTTCAAGAAGTATGGCAAGTCGGGGATGGAGCTTTCGAGCATGCTTCCTCACACCGGATCGATCGCCGATGAGATTTGTCTTGTGCGCACGATGAACACCGAGGCGGTCAATCATGCCCCTGGCGTCACCTTCTTTCTGACGGGCGCCCAGGTCCCCGGGCGGCCGAGCATGGGCGCCTGGCTCTCTTATGGCCTTGGCTGCGAGGCTAACGATTTGCCCTCGTTTGTGGTGATGACTTCGTCGGACCGAGGCCGCACCTGCGGCCAGCTCTTCTTCGATTACTACTGGGGCAGCGGCTTTTTACCGACGCGCTTCCAGGGAGTACGCTTTCGCGGCAATGGCGACCCGGTGCCCTACTTGAACAACCCCGAAGGGGTCTCGAGCGCATCGCGGCGCAAACTGCTCGATGGCATCGAGGAACTCAATCGCCAGCATCTGGCTGAGTTCGGCGATCCGGAAATCGACACGCGCATCGCGCAGTACGAAATGGCCTTTCGCATGCAGACGAGCGTGCCTGACCTGCTCGATTTTCGTAACGAACCGAAGTATATCCTCGACATGTACGGGCCCCAAGTTCATGAACCGGGCAGCTTCGCGCGCCATTGTCTCATCACGCGCCGACTGCTTGAACGCGGCACCCGTTTCGTGCAACTGATGCATTCGGGTTGGGATCAGCACTCGAACCTCTTCACGCAACTGGCGCTGCAGTGCGAAGACACCGACCAACCCTCGGCCGCCCTGGTCAAGGATCTGAAAATGCGCGGGATGCTCGACGATACCCTGGTCATCTGGGGCGGCGAATTTGGCCGCACGCCGTTTGGCCAGGGGCCGGCGGGCAAGCCCAACGGCCGCGATCACTTCGGCCGCGCCTTCAGCCTCTGGATGGCCGGCGGCGGCGTCAAGGCGGGCCATGTCCACGGCGCGACCGACGACTTCGCCTGGAATATTGTCAACGACCCGGTGCATGTGCATGACCACCAGGCGACCATCATGCATCTATGTGGGATTGACCACGAACGGTTGACCTTCCGTTATCAAGGAAGGCAGTTCCGCCTGACCGACATTCATGGTCATGTGGTCAAGGGAGTTCTGGCATAGAGTCGCATTGGCTACGATCGTATCGCGTCAAGTTGCCTCTTTCGGAGAGCATGACTTCCAGTTGTTCCAATTCCTCATGGGTGATTCCTTCAAGAACTTTCCAGCCTGGAGGAATCTCCTGGCTTGAACGACTCGCTTGGCTTGCGCTGTCCGGAACTTCGGGAACCAGGCGCAGTGCAATTCGCTGAATCTGGTCCAAAGGTCGGCCAAGCCAACGCTCAATCATCGCGCGCTCGTCGGCTTGCAGATCTTTCACTTCCTTGGCGACCGATTCCATACGCCGAGTTCACCTGTTCTCGTTGAAACCTACGACTACCTCTGCGGCGGAGCCGTTTCCTTGATCGTCGCTCCATGATGTTCGCTTAGCACCAGGATCGCGAAACGCTGAATGGGCTGCTTCTCCGGCGTGCTCACCGTCGCGTAGTCGAACCGCCCGCGCAGATCGGTGTAGCCATCCTTGTGGAACTTCACCGACCCGTCCGCCAGCCGCGCGTACACCTTCACATACACCTTGGACAAGGGCGTCGCCGCATCGCGCGCCGTCACCTTGAGCTGGCCCTGACCCTCGAACATCTTGAGGTCCATCGCACTGGAATAGTACGCCACCGTCCGCGTCTTGCCCGCGGCAGCGATCTCCACCAGGAGATTGCGTTTCACCAGATCGGCGGGCAGAGCGATCTCCATCTTCCCCTTGCTATCAGCCAGCTTGATCACCTTCGTTTGGTTCGGCTTGATGAACGCAAACTCCCCACCCGATTGCTGCACGAACGGATTGCGACTAAAGAGCAGCTCCACATCCATCAGGTAGTGATTCACTGTCACTTCCTTCAGGTTTTGCCAGGTCAGCATCAGCTTGCTGCCTTCGATCACGAACTCAAAGCTCGGTTCCTGCGCCGCAAGCTTGTCCTGCGTGTCGCTGCGATTTTCCGGATCGGCCGCCTTGGCGTTCTCCTTGCCTTCCGCCTCGTTCACCTGATCGATGATCCGCACGAACGACTCGCGCCAGCGATCCACCGGGTGCTTCGCATGCACCAGCGCGATTTCTCTTGCTTTTGCCGGTTGCTCCGTCGCTAGCATCAGCCAAGCCTTGGCATAGTCGTAGGGCAACTTGCTTGGGATCTTCCCCGGATCGACCTTGTTGAAGGCCGCATTCGCTTCCTCGATCCGGTCTTGCTCCAGCAGATAAATCACCAGCGCAAGGTTCTCCACATCTCCCAACTCGCGCTGGTACGACAACAGCTTCAGGAAAGACCGATACTGTTGAGCCAGCCGATCATTGACGATCTGACGCTTCGGCCCCAGCGCATGAGCCCGCGCATTCACCAGGGGCTTGTATTCCAGATGTTCGTACTGGAACCGCGCCACTGGGTCGATCGTCAAAATCGGCGTCTGGATCGGACCCGCGCAATCGTTGACGATCGTATCATTGTGTTTCAAGAACTCTTGAGCCGTGCCCGGTTCGCCATGCAAGAGCGCATACGACCAGAGCGTGTTCTGGTACACATGCCGGGTGGCGAGCAGCGCCGTCACTTGTTGGAAAAAGGCGCTGTCTTTCATCCGGAAGGCGATCCGGTCCAGATTCAGCGCTTGCAAATTCTCGCGTGCGAGGAACTCGAGCACTTCCTTATCCGTTCCGTTTTGCGACACAAAGTCCCAAGAACCGGTGTCGGTCTTCGTCGGCTTATCCACCACGGCAAACGCCGTCGCCACTGCGGCCGCGACACTCTTCCCCTTTTCGCTCACCTGCACGGGTAATTGCGCATAGTTGCCCGCCACGGGGAAATAAAATGAATAGTCGATCGTCTGTGTCCGGTAAGGCTCCAGATCCAAGGGGATCGACCGCGTCATCTGTGACGGGTTTAGCGGAATGGAACCCACCGGCACCTGCAACAACAGCGTCAACTTACGACGCGACGAATTCGGATTGGTGATCACGATCTGGCAGCCATACGCCGTCTGCGCGATGTATTCGCCCACCACAAACTTGTCGAGCTTCTCGCCGTTCTCGTCCTTGAACCGTTCTCCCAGCTTGTAGAAGTTTTGGCTGACCAGAATCCCTGCCTGGCCCGCGGCCACCTCGGCCGTGCGCACCTCTTCATGGAAAGCGATCGCGGCTCCGCCCGGATTGACCGTCAATTTGCTCGCATCGAACTTCAGCTCGTGCTTCGCCGCTTCGAACGGAAGATCGGTCACCGCCAAAGCGAAGATCGATTCGGTGAAGTTGCGCGAGGCCGACGCCAGGTTCTTCGACAAAAAGGGCGTCTTGCCATCGTGCTTCACATAGTCGAGCCAGAACGCACCCGGGCCGACGAGGTCGGCGTTTTGATTGGCGATCGGCAAATTACGATAATTGTTCTCCGCATACTCCTTCGTCGTCTCGATCGGCCGATAAAGCTGAATGCCGAGCGCCTCGTTTCGATTGCGGGCATAGAGCTCGGTTGGCTGGAATTTTCGATGATCCTGAACCATTTGGGCGGAAGACTCCGCGTCGCTTAGTCTTTCCTCGGTTTTGGCTTCGGAATTCCTCTTGCTCCCTGCGCGGTCTTCGAGTCGTCCACCTCGGCGTAACGAATCGATGCTCTTGTTTTCGCCGGCCACGGGGCGATTGGGAAAAACGCTTGAAGTGCCGGGCGGCAACGCTCCCCCCACAAATCCAAAGGCACCTCCTCCAGTCCGATTGGCTCCCGATCCACTTTGTGGACCGCCCTGTCCCCCGCCGCCGCCAAATCCACCGGGATTTCGTACGGCGGCTTTTTTCATTTCCATTTTCATCTCTTCGGGTCTCTCCATCCGCGAGAAGGTCGTTTTCTCCCGCTCTTGCAGATCCGAACGCTGCAAGTTCAGGCGCAACGCACCCAAGGCATCGTCCACGCCCAGCGCGCCATTGGACACCGCCGTGTCGAACAGGACGATCTGCCTCTCAATATCCTGCGGCAGCAACCGCAGCCTTTCTTCCAGATGGCGAGCCGTCATCCGCGGCTCCTCCTTGATCCGTTTCGCCAGAAGCACCCGTTCCATCGTATTGAGGCGCGAATACTCCCAGGTAGATAGAAAGCGATTCAGATCAGCATCCAATAGCCAGAAATCGATAAAGGTTTTGTCTTTTTTGTTGGCCAGAAACGGACGGACAACTTCGTCAAAGAATGCACGATCTTTTTGATGGATGAAAAAATGCAATTCGTGACATCCGTGTTTGGACAGTAGTGTCCGCTTTTCTTCGGGCTTGAGCTTCGACCATCCCGCCAGGAAGGAAAATTCCGCCAGCGCCGCGTCCTTGTTCAGGGTGAAAAAGAGGTTATGGATCTTGGCCAGGCTATCGTAAATCTCGAACTTGCTCGATCGGATATCCTCGACCGTGAACGGTTCTCCCTTGGCAAGAACGCTGACCTTTTTCTCCCTGAGGAACTTGCCCGCCGGATTGAGACCCTTGAGAAGGCGCTGATCCACGATCTTGAGGTCGGGAGCATTCAAGCGGAGCGTTTTGGTGACCGTTTGCAGCGGATCGCAAGCCACCGCCTGAATCAGTACATGATTGCCCAGTTCCTTCAAGGAGATGCGCACAATCCCCTCCTTGTCGGGAACAAGGTTGGTCACGATGGCGGAGCTTTCCGCCAAAAAGTCGAGATCGGCAAATGCCGAGGAATTGTCACGGAACGCGACATCGTAATCTCTTTCCGACATGTTGAAGTCTGGTTTCGCCGGAACGACTCCTCCCTTGGCGCCGAAAACATCGCCGCCGGTCGCGACCTGCTCGCTCGTCGTCGTTTCGCGCACCGCCCAGGGGTTTATAAGCAAGGTGGGGCGATCGATCATCACGCCCGGGTATTTCTTCTGACCCTTGCGGTCGAGGACATACCGGTACTCGTCGCCGATATTGCGCCCCGTGATGTAGACCGAGGGCGCCCGACCGGGAATGACGCCATCCAGCTCCGGAGCGCGCACCAGATTGAACTGATCAAAAGCATTCAGACCAGGCTGATATCTGACTCCAAAGAGGTGAATGCGCGAGACATTCGAGGCGTTCTTGAGCTTAAGGACCAGATCTCCCCCTTCCCTTTTCAATTCACCGATCTGCAGCGGCTTGAGGGGAAGCACGCGCAGATCCCTGGCCTCACCCACGATATGACTGGCAACGACCTCCCCCTTGACCACGCGGATACGGATTGGATGCGCACCGGGCTTCATCCAGAGTTCGTAGTCGCCGGGCGCCAGATCGCGGATTTCGATCATCCCGCCCGCCAGGCGCAATGCCCCAAACTGATCAGCTTTGGGTAAACCGCCCACAATTTCAAATAGAGAGAACTCGGAACGGTCGGCCACTGCCAACTTGCCCGAATAGGCCATAACGATCGGCTCACCTGATCTTGCGTGAATCATTTCGCGGCGTGTCGCCTGATTCGTGATCATGGGCCAGGAGTGAGAGGTTTGTTCCGAACCGATCGCAACGACATTGATGATGCCGGCAAGGGCGCCGAGGTGGACTCGGCCCTTCGCGTCCGACTTGAGCGTGACCTGAACCGGTTCGCGGAAATCGCGGTGCTTCAAGGCAATCTGAATGGGCCGGTCCGGTCTGGCCTCTCCAGAGCGGCCGAGAACTTCGATAAAGGACTCCTCCGCCGATCGCACGAGGTGGAGATCTTCGACCTTTTCCGTCTTGAGAATGCCGTTAAGTTCGATGGCGTGGGTCGCCTGCACCGTCTCGGTACGTCCCCGGCTCAAGTTCTTGATCTTTCCTTCGACTTTCACGGTGATTTGAGAGATCCCTTCGGGCACGCGGAATTCGTGCACCGTTTCGCGATCTTCGAACAGTTTGAAATCGGGAATTTCGGTCGTGGTCACAATGCCGTTGGCATCGGTCGAAGCGATGCGGAGCCGAACCTCCTCGATGAGACTCAGCGAAACCGGCACCCCAGCCAACGTCAGACCAGGACGAACCAAGACTTTCGCCAGGCGCTGCGACAGGAGTGCTTCCCGGTCGATATGCAGCCCCGCCTTGAACTGGAATACCTCGCCCGGATGTTGAATCGAATCCAGGCACGACAAGCCGCCTTGAGTGAGGATGATCTGCCGCCGCCCCGGCTCGGTACTGAAGGGCAGCAACACGACCCCTTTTTCGTCGGGAGCATAGTCCTTGCCTGAAAGCCAGATCGAGGCATCCTTGACCATCTGGTTTTTTTCATCGAGGACCGTAACGGCCAGGCCCCCGGCCGTAATGCTCGTCAACGGCCGCAATTTTCCCTTGCGAATGAGCGCCCGGCTCGACTTGCCTGAACCAATGAAGTCGACGATGTACACGCCCGGCTTGTCGATCTTGAACTCGAAACGGCGCGGCACGCGCCGCAAGGGGGATTCGTTATAGGTGTGGGTTTTCTCTTCGTTGGCGATCAGGCCATCCAGATTGATGTCGGTGTCGATCTCGCGCAGGTTCCCTTTGTAGTAGTTGCCCGTATTCACCTCGAACACTTTCACCATGAGCGACGGCACATTCTTCACGTGCACATCGAGCACCACGCTCTCGTTGACCCCAAAATGCGTCTTGTTCGTCGGCGCGAATTCGATGTCGATCCTTTCCTTCAAGGACTTGAACATCTCGGGCGGCAACAGCGTCGCCCATTTCTCCGGATCGCCCAGGCCATTCTCCACCTTCACTTCCGCGAACAGATGACGCAAGTAGTCGCCATCAATGAAAGCGTCGAACTCCTTCGTCGTTTCCGCTTCCACAAGGAAGTGCTTCAAATAAGAACGCACCAGTTCTTCATCCGAACCCACGATCGGGAACAAGGTCTGCGAGTGATAGTCGGCTCCCAGATCCGCCCCGTACCGCTGCGAGGCTTGCGACTCGTTGAGCGCCTTCGCCATATAGTGCTGGCGACGAGGAAGCGCCAGGTAAGTCAAAAAGCGAGCCTTGTCGAAGATCCCCTGGCTGCGGTCATGCACCAGACGGTGATAAAGAACATGCACCTTGAGCGAATTGTGCATAGCCTGCAATCGCGTGGCAAAAGCCCAGAGACGGTCCAGATAGGCCGTGATTTCGGCCGGGTTTTGGCGCCAGTCGCTATCCGCGCCGGGTTGCAGTTTCGGAAGCCAGGCTTGCACCAGGGTGGATTCATTTAGCCACGCTGGCTTTTTCGTTACCAACTCTTCCAATTGCGCGATCGTTAAGAGGCGCTCGACCCGGTAGGCGCCGAACGATTGCGGACGAGATGGTTCGTCATCTTCGATGATCAGCTTGACCAGGTTTTTGCCGTCCGGCTGGGCCAAGCGCTGCAGGAGATTGCGACGCTTCTCCCAGTTCAAGGGAACTTCTTGTAGCCAATCGAGCGCGGAATCCTCGAAGTTGTCGAGATTTGCCCAGCGTCTCATCGATTCGGCAAGCAAGGTCTCCCGCGAGATCAGCTTGGCATCGAGTGCCGTCGGCAGGTTTGGCGCAATACCGGTGAATTCCTTTTCATGGCGGTACTGCACGCCGATCCGCTGACGCAGGTATTCGAAAGTTTTCTTGGGATCGCGGTCGTAGCCCAAAAGCGCCGCGCGCGTCTCGATCTCGATCAGCCGTTGGCTTTTGCCAAAGCGTTCCAACCAGGGCTTGGTATACGTTCCCAGCTTTTCCCATTGCCGCTGATTGAGCGCATCGAGGCTGTGGTAGTAGTAATAGTCTTCCGTGCCGGGGATCAATTGCGCCAAGGCTTTGGCTCGGTCGGGCGCCAGCGCGAACTCTTCGATATAACCAGGCTCTTGACCCTGCCCCACCGCGAACGGCGCAATCGTTACCATTCCCGCCAACGACCAGAGCACGGCACCCATTTTTTTCCGCATGATTTTCGACCTTCCAGGTGGAGAGGAAAGAATCGCGAGCATTACGTGGAAACGAGATCGAGTAGTGATTTATTGAGCTTCCTAGGGAGAACAGCCAGAATGACAAAAGGACCAAGGGAAGAAAAGGATGAATTTCTTCCCTTCCTCCCTTGGTCCCATGGCCTTGCGCCGTTCGTGTCCTACCTCTGCGGCGGAGCCGTTTCCTTGATCGTCGCTCCATGATCTTCGCTTAGCACCAGGATCGCGAAGCGTTGAATGGGCTGCTTCTCCGGCGTGCTCACGGTTGCGTAGTCGAACCGGCCGCGCAGATCGGTGTAGCCGTCCTTGTGGAACTTCACCGAGCCATCCGCCAGCCGCGCGTACACCTTCACATATACCTTGGACAAGGGCGTCGCCGCATCGCGTGCCGTCACCTTGAGCTGGCCCTGACCCTCGAACATCTTGAGGTCCATGGCGCTTGAGTAGTAGGCCACCGTGCGCGTCTTGCCCGCGGCGGCGATTTCCACAAGCAAGTTGCGCTTCACCAGGTCCGCGGGCAGGGCAATCTCCATCTTACCCTTGTTCTCGGCAAGCTTGATCACCTTCGTCTGGTTCGGTTTGATGAAGGCGAATTCTCCGCCCGATTGCTGCACGAACGGATTGCGGCTAAAGAGCAGTTCCACATCCATCAGGTAGTGATTCACTGTCACTTCCTTCAGGTTTTGCCAACTCAACATCAGTTTGCTGCCTTCGATCACAAACTCAAAACTCGGCTCCTGCGCCGCAAGCTTGTCTTGCGTGTCGCTGCGGTTTTCCGGATCGGCCGCCTTGGCGTTCTCCTTGCCTTCCGCTTCGTTCACCTGATCGAGGATCCGAACGAACGACTCGCGCCAGCGATCCACCGGGTGCTTCGCATGCACCAGCGCGATTTCGCGCGCCTTCGCCGGTTGCTCGGTTGCCAGCATCAGCCAAGCCTTCGCATAATCGTAAGGCAACTTGCTTGGGATCTTCCCTGGATCGACCTTGTTGAAGGCCGCGTTCGCTTCCTCGATCCGGTCTTGTTCCAGCAGATAAGTCACCAGCGCCAGATTTTCCACATCGCCCAGCTCGCGCTGGTACGACAAGAGCTTCAGGAACGATCGATATTGCAGGGCAAGTCGGTCGTTGACGATTTGGCGCTTGGGTCCCAGTGCATGCGCGCGCGCATTGACCAGCGGTTTGTATTCCAGGTGTTCATACTGGAACCGCGCCACCGGATCGATGGTGAGCAACGGGGTCTGGATCGGACCCGCGCAATCGTTGACGATCGTGTCGTTGTGCTTCAAGAACTCCTGCGCCGTGCCCGGTTCGCCGTGCAAAAGCGCATAGGACCAGAGCGTGTTCTGGTACACATGCTGGGTCGCGAGCAAGGCGGTCACCTGCTGGAAGAAGGCCTGATCCTTCATCCGGAAGGCGATCCGGTCGAGATTGAGCGCCTGCAGATTCTCCCGCGACAGGAAGTCGAGCACTTCCTTGTCGGTACCGTTTTGCGAGACATAGTCCCACGAACCCGTGTCGGTTTTCGTCGGCTTGTCCACGACCACGAACGCCGTCGCCGTTCCGGCCGCGACACTTTTTCCTTTTTCACTTACCTGCACCGGCAACTGGGCATAATTGCCCGCCACCGGGAAGTAGAACGAGTAGTCGATCGTCTGCGTCCGGTAAGGCTCCAGATCGAGCGGAATCGAACGAGTCATCTGCGAGGGGTTCAACGGGATGGAACCGACGGGGACTTGCAACAAGAGCGTCAACTTGCGCCGAGACGAGGTCGGGTTTGTGATCACGATCTGGCAGCCGTAGGCCGTCTGCTTGATGTATTCGCCCACCACGAACTTATCGAGCTTCTCGCCGTTCTCATCCTTGAACCGCTCACCCAGCTTGTAGAAATTCTGGCTGACCAGAATCCCCGCCTGGCCCTGCGCCACATCGGCGGTGCGTACCTCTTCATGGAACGCGATGGCAGATCCAGCCGGATTCACCGTCAATTTCCCCGCATCGAACTTCAGCTCGTGCTTCGCCGCTTCGAACGGAAGATCGGTCACCGCCAGCGCGAAAATCGATTCCGTGAAGTTGCGCGAAGCGGCAGCCAGGTTCTTCGACAAAAACGGGGTCTTACCATCGTGCTTCACATAGTCCAGCCAGAACGCACCCGGGCCCACCAGATCGGCGTTTTGGTTGGCGATTGGCAAGTTGCGGTAGTTGTTTTCGGCATACTCCTTCGTTGTCTCGATCGGGCGATAGAGCTGGCGGCCAAACGCTTCAAGCCGATTACGCTCATAGAGTTCGTTGGGTTCGGCAATTCGCTTGTCCTTGCCATTTTGAATGAATGACTCCTGGTCTCGCAACGCGCCTTGCGCCGGCATATCGCTTTCGGCTTTGGCGTCGGCCGATTTCATTCCTCCCGCACGATCTTCCAGCCTGTCACCGCGCGTTAAGGCTTCGCGTTTATGCTGTTCCCCGGGCCGACCTAGCGCACCGCCGGATACAGGGCCTCCATTGAAGCCATAAAAACCGCCCCCCCCAGGAGGCATCCCACCTGGCATACCTCCTGCTCCGCTTGGCGGTCCGCCGGGCACCCCTCCACCAAATCCACCCAACCCACCTACCCCGCCGGGCATTGGCATGTTCTTCGCCATTTCCCTATTCGCGGGGGCGGTCGAACTCAACACGCTCAATTTCTCCCGCTCCTTCAGATCCGATTTCTCCAGGTTCATTCGCAACTGATCCAGCGCGCCGTCCACGCCCAAGGCCCCATTGGACACCGCCGTGTCGAACAGCACGATTTGCCTTTCGATATCGGGTGGCAGCAAACGCAGCCTTTCTTCCAAATGGCGAGCCGTTTTTTCCGGTTCGTCCTTCAAGCGCTTCGCGAGTAGCACGCGCTCCATCGTGTTGAGGCGCGAATATTCCCACGGTGCCAGATAACTGCTCAGGTCGTTTTCGAGCAGCCATTTGTCGACAAAGGTTTTGTCTTTTTTATTGGCTAAAAATGGCTTGACGACTTCGTCAAAAAAGGCGCGGTCTTTTTGATAAATGAAAAAATGCAATTCATGGCAGCCATGCTTCGACAGATAGGTGCGCTTTTCTTCCGGCTTCAGGCTCGACCAGCGCGTCAAGAACGAAAATTCCACCAGCGACGCATCCTTGTTCAACGTAAAGAAAAGGTTGTGGAGCTTGGCGAGGCTGTCGTAAATCTCGAACTTGCTCGAACGGATGTCTTCGACCGAGAAGGGCTCGCTCTTGGTGAGAATGCTGACTTTTTTCTCGCGCAGGAACTTGCCCGCGGGGTCCAGCCCCTTGCGTAGCCGCTGATCGACGATCTTCAGATCGGGAGCCGGCAAATGCAGGGTCTTGGTCACCGTTTGCAGCGGATCGCAAGCGACCGCTTGAATGAGCGCGTGATTGCCCAGTTCCTTGAGGGCGATACGCACAATCCCCTCCTTGTCGGGAACGAGATTGGTGATCACGGCGGATCCTTCCGCAAGGAAGTCGAGGTCGGCAAAGGCCGAGGAATCCGGGGCAATGGCGGCTGCGCGATCCATGGCCGAGGGATCGGCCGCCGATTTCGCCGGCACGGCTTCGCCCTTGGGTGCAAAGACATCGCCACCGGCCGCGAGTTGTTCGCCCGTGGTCGTTTCCCGGACCGCCCAGGGGTTAAGGAGCAATGTCGGCCGATCGATCATCACGCCGGGGTATTTCTTCTGACCCTTGCGATCGAGCACATACCGGTATTCGTCGCCGATATTGCGGCCCGTGATGTACACCGAAGGAGATCGCCCGGGGATGACCCCATCAAGCTCTGGCGCGCGCACCTGATTGAGCTGGGCAAAGGCACTGAGGCCCGGCTGATACCGGACCCCGAACAGGTGAATGCGCGAGACCTTCGAGGCATTTTCCAGCTTGAGCACCAGATCGGTCCCATCCACCTTTAATTCCCCGATCTGCAGCGGCTTGAGCGGCAGCACGCGCAAATCCCTGGCCTCTCCCACGACATGGTTTGCCAGAACTTCACCGCTCACTACGCGGATGCGGATCGGTTGCTCATTGGGTTTGATCCAGAGCTCATAGTCGCCTGGAGGCAGGTCGCGGATTTCGATCATTCCCTGGTTCAAACGAATCGCGCCGAAACGATCCGCCTTGGGCAATCCGCCCACCATTTCAAAAAGCGAGAATTCACTGCGGTCTGCCGCCGCCAGCTTGCCCGTGTAGGCAAGCACGATCGGCTCGCCCGATTTTGCGTGGATCAGATCGCGCCGGGTCGCCTGATCCTGCGAGATGGGCCAAGAATGAACAGTCTGTTCGGAACCGGTCGCATCGACGCGAACAATGTCGGTCAGTGCTCCCAGGTGGACGCGTCCCTTGGCGTCCGATTTGAGCGTGACTTGCACCGGTACGCGAAAATCACGATGCTTGAGCGACACCTGAATGGCGCGATCCGGTCGGGCTTCGCCGGTGCGGCCAAGCACCTCGATGTACGATTCCTCCGCCGCTCTCACCAGGTGCAAGTCTTCGATCTTTTCGGTTTTGAGAATGCCATTGAGCGCAATCGCATGGGAAGCCTGCACGGTGTCGGTGCGGCCGCGGCTCAGGTTTTTGATTTTTCCTTCAAGCGTGACGCCAATGCGCGAGATTCCTTCGGGAACGCGGAACTCATGGGTCGTCTCGCGGTCTTCGAACAGTTTGAAATTCGGGATTTCGGTCGTGGTGGCGATGCCGTTGGCATCGGTGGTCGAAATGCTCAGTCGAACTTCCTCGACGAGGCCGAGTGAGACCGAGGCGCCAGCCAGGGTCAGACCGGGACGAACGAGAACCTTGGCCAGACGCTGCGACAACAGCGCTTCGCGATCGATATGCAGCCCGGCACGGAACTGAAAATCCTCGCCCGGATGTTGAATCGAATCGAGGCTGGAAAGGCCGCCCAGAGTCAGAATGATTGGCCGGCGTCCCGGTTCGGTGCTGAAGGGCAGCAGCACAATTCCCTTGTCGTTGGGCGCGTAATCCTTGCCGGACAGCCAGATCGTTGCATCCTTCACCGGTTGGTTTTTCTCATTGAGAATACTGACGGCCAAACCGCCCGGGGTCACGCTGGCCAAGGGGCGCAGTTTCCCCTTGCGAATGAGCGCCCGGCTCGACTTCCCAGAGCCGATGAAGTCGACGATGTAGACACCAGGCTTGTCGATCTTGAATTCAAAACGGCGCAGCACACGCCTGAGCGGGGAATCGTTGTAGGAGTGCGTTTTCTCTTCGTTGGCGATCAGTCCATCCAGATTGATGTCGGTATCGATCTCACGAAGATTCGCCTTGTAATAATTGCCGGTGTTGACCTCGAACACCTTCACCATCAAGGACGGCACGTTCTTCACGTGCAAATCGAGCACCACGTTTTCGTCCACACCGAAATGCATCTTGTTGGTCGGCGCGAAATCGATGTCGATCCTTTCCTTCAAGTTCTTGAACATTTCGGGCGGTAAGAGCGTGGCCCAACGCTCTGGATCGCCCAGGCCGTTTTCCACTTTCACTTCCGCGAACAGATGACGCAGGTAGTCGCCATCGATGAACGGTTCGAACTCTTTTGTCGTTTCCGCTTCCACAAGGAAGTGCTTCAAGTACGAGCGCACGAGCTCTTCATCGGAGCCCACGATCGGGAATAATGTCTGCGCCTGATAATCGGCCCCCAGATTCGCCGCGAATCGTTGCGAGGCTTCCGATTCGTTGAGAGTCTTCGCCATGTAATGTTGGCGGCGCGGCAGCGCCAGGTAGGTCAAAAACCGACTCTTGTCGAAGATCCCTCGGCTACGGTCATGCATCAACCGATGGTAGAGAACGTGGACCTTGAGCGAATTGTGAACGCCTTGCAATCGCGAGGCAAAGGCCCAGAGACGGTCCAGATACGCCGTGATCTCGGTTGGGTTTTGGCGCCAATCGCTATCCGCGCCCGGCTGCAACTTGGGTAGCCAGGCTTGCACCAGCGTCGGTTGATTGAGCCACTCCGGCTTTTTCGCGACCAGTTCTTCTAGCTGGGCAATCGTCAACAAATGATCGACGCGGTAGGCGCCGAAGGCCTGCGAATGGGAAGGTTCGTCGTCGTTCGCAATCAAGTCGACCAGGTTCTTGCCGTCAGGCCGCGTCAGTCGCTGCAGCAGATTACGCCGTTTCTCCCAGCTCAGGGGCACCTCTTGCAGCCAGTCGAGCGCCGAGTCTTCGAAGTTGTCTAGATTCGCCCAACGCCTGAGCGATTCGGCAAGTAGAGTCTCGCGCGAGATCAGCTTCGCATCCAGCGTGATCGGCAGGTTGGGCGCCACGCCCGTGAATTCTTTTTCGTGGTTGTAGTGGACGCCGATCCGCGTGTGCAGGTATTCGAAGGTCTTTTTCGGGTCGCGATCATAGCCCAACAGGGCCGAACGCGTTTCGATTTCGATCAAGCGTTGAGTTTTGCCAAAACGTTCAAGCCACGGCTTCGTGTAAGTCGCCAGCTTTTCGAACTGCCTCTGATTGAGGGCATTGAGGCTGTGGTAGTAGTAGTAATCTTCCGTCCCGGGAATGAGCTGTGCCAGCGCCTTGGCACGATCGGGCGAGAGCGCGAATTCCTCGATGTAACCCGGCTCGTGACCCTGAGCCACCACGAACTGCGAACTGGTGGCCATCCCCGCCAGGGAGAGGAGCATGGCACCTAGTTTTTTTCGCATGATCTTTCGCATGATTTTCAACCTTCAATAAATGCAATGTGAATTGTGGAAAATGATCGGACTTTGGATTGGACCTGCTCTGCCTGAAAGCTGCCGAGGGAAAGGGCGAACTCAAAGGATCGTCTCTTGTCGGTTGATCCTTTAAGTTCCCACGTTCGCACCTTTGGTCTACCTCTGGGGCGGAGCCGTTTCCTTGATGGTCGCCCCATGGTCTTCGCTCAAAACCAGGATCGCAAATCGCTGAATTGGCTGCTTCTCTGGGGTACTCACGGTTGCATAATCAAATCGGCCGCGCAGATCGGTGTAGCCATCCTTGTGGAACTTCACCGAGCCGTCCGCCAGCCGCGCGTATACCTTCACATAGACCTTCGAGAGCGGTGTCGCCGCATCCCGCGCCGTCACCTTGAGCTGCCCCTGACCCTCGAACATCTTGAGGTCCATCGCACTGGAGTAATAGGCCACCGTGCGCGTTTTGCCCCCTGCGGCGATCTCCACCAGCAGATTACGCTTCACCAGGTCGGCCGGCAGGGCGATCTCCATCTTCCCCTTGCTCTCACCCAGCTTGATGACCTTCGTCTGGTTCGGTTTGATGAAGGCAAATTCCCCACCCGATTGCTGCACGAACGGATTGCGGCTAAAGAGCAACTCCACATCCATCAGGTAGTGATTCACCGTCACTTCCTTCAGGTTTTGCCAACTGAGCATCAGCTTGCTGCCTTCGATCACAAACTCAAAACTCGGCTCCTGAGCCGCAAGCTTGTCTTGGGTGTCGGTGCGGTTTTCCGGATCCGCCGCTTTCGCGTTCTCCTTGCCTTCCGCTTCGTTCACCTGATCGATGATCCGCACGAACGACTCGCGCCAGCGATCGACCGGATGCTTCGCATGCACCAGCGCAATCTCGCGCGCTTTCGCCGGTTGTTCCGTTGCCAGCATCAACCAGGCCTTCGCATAGTCGTAAGGAAGCTTGCTTGGGATCTTGTTCGGATCGACCTTGTTGAAAGCCGTGTTCGCTTCCTCGATCCGGTCTTGCTGCAAGAGATAAATCACCAGCGCCAGATTCTCCACATCGCCCAACTCGCGCTGGTACGACAGCAGCTTGAGGAAGGATCGATATTGCTGTGCAAGACGGTCGTTGACGATTTGCCGCTTCGGCCCCAGTGCATGGGCACGCGCATTGACCAGGGGTTTGTATTCCAGGTGTTCATACTGGAACCGCGCCACCGGATCGATCGTCAAGATCGGGGTCTGAATCGGACCCGCGCAATCGTTGACAATCGTGTCGTTGTGTTTCAAAAACTCCTGGGCCGTGCCTGGTTCGCCATGAAGCAGTGCATACGACCAGAGCGTGTTCTGGTACACATGCCGCGTGGCGAGCAAGGCAGTCACTTGCTGGAAGAAGGCCTGATCTTTCATCCGGAAGGCAATCCGGTCCAGATTCAGCGCTTGCAGGTTCTCCCGTGACAGGAAATCAAGCACTTCCTTATCCGTGCCGTTTTGCGAGACATAGTCCCACGAACCCGTGTCGGTCTTCGTCGGCTTATCGACCACGGCAAACGCCGCCGCCACGCCGGCCGCGACACTCTTACCCTTTTCGCTCACCTGCACAGGCAACTGCGCATAGTTGCCTGCAACCGGGAAATAGAACGAGTAGTCGATCGTCTGCGTGCGGTAAGGCTCCAGATCGAGCGGAATCGATCGCGTCATCTGTGACGGATTCAAGGGGATCGAACCGACCGGTACCTGCAATAGCACCGTCAACTTGCGCCGCGACGACGTCGGGTTGGTGATCACGATCTGGCAGCCATAGGCGGTCTGCATGATGTATTCGCCCACCACGAATTTGTCGAGCTTCTCGCCGTTCTCGTCCTTGAAGCGCTCGCCCAGCTTGTAGAAGTTTTGGCTGACCAGAATCCCCGCCTGGCCCGCGGCCACCTCGGCAGTGCGCACTTCTTCATGGAATGCGATCGCCGTGCCGCCCGGGTTCACCGTCAGCTTGCCCGCATCGAACTTCAACTCGTGCTTCGCCGCTTCGAACGGCAGATCGGTTACAGCCAGCGCGAAGATCGACTCGGTGAAGTTGCGCGAAGCGGCCGCCAGGTTCTTCGACAAGAACGGCGTCTTGCCGTCGTGCTTCACATAGTCCAGCCAGAACGGGCCTGGTCCCACGAGGTCGGCGTTTTGATTGGCGATCGGCAAATTACGATAATTGTTCTCCGCATACTCTTTGGTCGTTTCGATCGGACGATAAAGCTGGCGGCCAAGGGCCTGTTGCCGGTTCTGAGCGTAGTACTCGAACGTTTGGCCCTGCCGGGCGTTCTCAGGCGTGGCGGCCCAGTCGGCCGCGGCATCCGGTTTGCCCGCTTCTTTACTCGCTTCGCTCAAGCGGCGAAACCGCGACGGGCTGGAATCGAGTTGCGCTCCCTTTTTCAGGGCGCCATCGGACAGGGCGCCTCCACCCATGCTTCCAGGTCCGGCTCCCCCACGGGGCTGGCTAAAGCCCATGCCGGGTGCTCCCGGCCTTCCGCCCCCTCCTCCTCCTGGACCAGGCCGTGGGGCGCGTTCATCGGCTGGAGCGATCCCCGCGGCAAGCTGCTTTTTGCCATCGACTTCACTGCGCAATGAGTCTTCAAATTTCTTGCGCATTTCTCCCAGGTCGCTGGCATCACCCAGGGCACTGTTGGAGACCGCCGTATCGAACAAAGCAATCTGCTTTTCGATATCCGGGGGCAAAAGGCGCAGCCTCTCGGTTAAATGGCGGGCTGTCTTTTCCGGCTCGTCCTTGAACCGCTTCGCGAGCAGCACGCGCTCCATCGTGTTGAGGCGTGAATATTCCCAGGGAGCCAGATAACCGCCCAGGTCGATATCCAAGAGCCACTTATCGACAAAGGTCTTATCTTTTTTATTGTCCAAAAAAGGTCGCACGACTTCATCAAAAAAAGCACGGTCTTTTTGATAGATGAAAAAGTGCAATTCGTGACAGCCATATTTTGAAAGATAAGTGCGCTTTTCTTCCGGCTTCAATTTCGACCAGCGGTTCAAGAACGAAAACTCAAGAAGCGCCGCATCCTTGTTTAAGGTGTAAAACAGGTTGTGGGCCTTGGCGAGGCTGTCGTAGATCTCAAATTTGCTCGAACGGACATCGTCGAGATGGAACGGTTCTCCCTTGGCGAGAATGCTGACTTTTTTCTCCCTCAGGAATTTGCCTGCCGGGTCCAGCCCCTTGCGCAGCCGCTGATCGACGATTTTTAGTTCAGGCGCCGGTAGCGGCAGCGACTTGACCACGCATTGCAACGGATCGCAAGCCACGGCTTGAATTAACGAATGATTGCCCAGATCGGCCAGGGCAATGCGAATGACTCCTTCCTTATTGGGCACCAGATTGGCGGCCACGACCGAGGCTTCGGAAAGAAAATCCAGGTCGGCGAAGGCGGAGGAATCGATCGTTCCCGCCGTACTGGCCCCAGGAGTAACCACCGGCGCGGGCGCCGCCGAACGCGGGGGCACCATCCCCCCCCTGGCGCCAAAGGCTTCGCCGCCCGCCGCGATCTGTTCTCCTGTCGTCGTCTCCCGCACCGCCCAGGGGTTCAACAGCAAAGTGGGTCGATCGATCATGACGCCGGGGTATTTTCTCTGTCCCTTGCGATCGAGCACATAGCGGTATTCGTCGCCGATGTTGCGCCCCGTGACATAGACCGAAGGCGATCTTCCCGGGATGACGCCATCGAGCTCGGGCGCATGCACTTTGTTGAACTGATCAAAGGCGCTCAGTCCGGGAAGGTAGCGCGTGCCGAAGAGGTGCACCCGGGAGAAGTTCGTGGGGTTTTCGACCTTGATGACAAGATCGCCCCCCTCGATTTTCATCGAGCCGATCTGCAGCGTCTTGAGCGGTAGCACCCTCAGGTCGCGCGCTTCACCCACGGCGTGATTCGCCACGATTTCGCCGCGAACGATGCGGATGCGAATCGGCTGAGGACTGGGTTTTTGCCAAAGCTCATAATCCCCCGGCGCCAGATCGCGGATTTCCACAAGCCCCTGATTCACACGAATCGCACCAAAGCGATCCGCTTTGGGCAAGCCGCCTACGATTTCAAAAAGCGAGAATTCGCTACGGTCCGCCGCCGCCAGCTTGCCCATGTAGGGCAGAATCACCGGGTCACCGCTCAGGGCGTGAATCAAACGGCGCGGGGTCGCCTTGTCTTCTTCCATGGCCCAGGAATGAGTCGTTTGCTCCGATCCGGTGGCCTCGATGCGGACGATGCCGGCAAGCGCGCCAAGGTGAACGCGCCCCTTGGCGTCCGATTTGAGCGTGACCCGGACCAGTTCGCGAAAATCGCGATGCTTCAACGCGACTTGAACGGGCCGATCGGGCCGTGCTTCACCCGAACGGCCGAGCACCTCGATAAAAGACTCCTCCGCCGATCTCACAAGGTGCAGATCTTCGATCTTTTCCGTTTTGAGAATGCCATTGAGATCGACGGCGTGGCTGGCTTGCAGAGTTTCGGTGCGCCCCCGGCTCAAATTCTTGACCTTGGTTTCCAGGGTCACGGTCAGACGGGAGATTCCTTCGGGTACGCGGAATTCGTGCGTCGTTTCTCGATCTTCGAGCAATTTGAACTTGGGAACTTCCGTGGTCGCGTTGATCCCGTTGGCATCGGTGGAAATGATGCGCAGGCGGACTTCTTCCAAAAAGTTGAGAGAGACCGGTTTGCCGGCAAGTGACAGTCCCGGCCGTACGAGGATCTTGGCCATCCGCTGCGATAAAAGCGATTCGCGGTCGACATGCAGGCCCGCGGTGAACTGGAAATCTTCGCCCGGATGTTGAATCGAATCGAGACTGGACGCCCCGTTCTGAGTGAGGATGATTTGGCGGCGGCCGGGCTCGTTGCTGAACGGAAGGAGCACGACACCATTTTCATCGGGTGGATAGTCCTTGCCCGAAAGCCAGATCGATGCGTCCTTGACCAGTTGATTTTTTTCATTGAGAACGCGCACTTCGAGTCCTCCCGCGGTGATCGCGGTCAAGGGACGCAGTTTCCCCTTGCGAATGAGCGCCCGGCTCGACTTGCCCGAACCGATGAAGTCGACGATATACACACCCGGCTTGTCGATCTTGAACTCAAAACGGCGCAGCACACGCCGCAGCGGCGAATCGTTGTAGCTGTGCGTCTTCTCTTCGTTGGCGATCAGGCCATCCAGGTTGATGTCGGTATCGATCTCGCGAAGATTCGCCTTGTAGTAGTTGCCCGTGTTGACCTCGAACACCTTCACCATCAAGGACGGCACATTCTTCACATGCACGTCGAGCACCACGCTCTCGTCCACGCCGAAGTGCGTCTTGTTCGTGGGGGCGAACTCGATGTCGATCCTTTCCTTCAAATTCTTGAACATCTCGGGCGGCAATAGAGTTGCCCAGCGCTCTGGATCGCCCAGACCATTCTCCACCTTCACTTCCGCGAACAAGTGGCGCAGGTAGTCGCCATCGATAAACGGTTCGAACTCTCTCGTCGTTTCCGATTCCACCAGGAAATGTTTCAGGTAGGAGCGCACCAGCTCTTCGTCGGAGCCCACGATGGGGAACAAGGTCACGGCGTGATAGTCCGCTCCCAGGTTCGCCGCAAAACGCAACGACGCATCCGATTCGTTGATGCGCTTCGACATGTATCCCTGACGGCGCGGAAGGGCCAGGTAGGTCAAAAATCGCGCCTTATCGAAAATTCCCCGGCTGCGGTCGTGAACCAGCCGCTGATAGAGAATGTGCACCTTCAATGAGTTGTGGACACCTTGCAACCGCGAAGCAAAAGCCCAGAGCTTGTCCAGGTAGGCCGTGATCTCGGTCGGGTTTTGGCGCCAGTCGCTGTCCGCACCCGGCTGTAACTTGGGTAACCAGGCCTGCACCAGTGCCGGTTGATTGAGCCAATGCGGCTTTTTTGCCACCAGTTCTTCCAGTTGGGCAAGGGTAAGAAGGTGATCGACACGGTAGGCGCCAAAGGCTTGCGGATGCGCCGATTCGTCGTCCTGGACGATCAAGTCGACCAGGTCCTTACCATCGGGCCGCGCCAGACGCTGAAGCAGGTTACGCCGCTTCTCCCAGTTCAGGGGCACGTCTTGCAGCCAGTCGAGCGCCGAATCCTCGAAGTTGTCCAGATTCGACCAACGCCTCAGCGATTCGGCAAGCAAAGTCTCGCGCGCGATCAGCTTCGCATCGAGCGTGATCGGCAGATTGGGCGCTACGCCCGTGAATTCTTTTTCGTGGTTGTAATGCACACCGATCCGGTTGCGCAGATAGTCGAAGGTTTTCTTCGGGTCCCGGTCATAACCCAGAAGCGCCGCGCGTGTTTCGATCTCGATCAAGCGCTGGGTTTTACCAAAACGTTCAAGCCATGGCTTCGTGTAGGTTCCCAGCTTTTCGAACTGCCTCTGATTGAGCGCATTCAGGCTGTGGTAGTAGTAGTAATCTTCCGTGCCCGGGATGAGCTGCGCCAACGCCTTCGCACGATCGGGCGACAGCGCGAAATCCTCGATGTAACCGGGCTCATGACCCTGAGCCACCACGAACTGGCTGCTCGTCCCCATCCCCGCCAACGACAAGAGCATCGCGCCTAGTTTTTTTCGCATGACTTTCGACCTTCGGAGAGAAAGGAGTTTGGGTTGTTTTCAAAGGAGGGGGAACCGAGTCCGCTAAGGAATGAACCGCCGATCGCGGGAAATGTTGGTATGGGTCGTTTGCTTTTCAGCAGCCCGGCGCTGGACTGGGGCCTCAGCCAGCGCGGGGCCACTGAAAGCAAAAGCTAATTTGTGTTTGCTTAATTTATCTGGAGGCAGCCCACAGATGAAGCCTAGCGAATGGGCATCATGACTCGGCGCCCCGCCGCGGGTGGACAGGTGCCAACTAGGTTGGGCCAGCGCAATACGCCCATTCCTGCAAAGAATCCCCTTCCCGAGGTTGAAACCGCCGAGGAAGGGGATCGGTCAAACAAAAGTGATCGTGACTTGGCCCTTTCCGGTTACGAAAGGATTTCGATCAACTTGTTCAGGAAAGGAATGTTGGGATCGACTTCCATGAATCCGGCGACCCCCACCCAGACTCCCAACACAGCGGGAACCATGGCCAGAAAGAACATCCACCAGCGTTTGGACAAAGCCGTCACACCCATGAGCGCGAGGGCAATCGCCAAACAGGCTTCGCACAGGTCGAATTTATCGTCGATATTGTTGAGGCTGTTGTAATCCTCCAGCGCTTGCTTACCCGCGGCCTCCTGGTCCAGCATTTTCTTTTCCTGAGATTTAGCCCGTTCCTGATAATCCTTCGAAAGCTTTTCTCGAGCGGACTTGGCCTCAGGCGTTTCTCCCGGCCGGTCCAGAGAAAGTTCGTCGGCGGTGGACTGGTAGACCGATTGCCGGATATTCCGGGCCTGGTACCAGGCCCAGTTGTCGTTGTGATCGGCCTGCTTTTGCTGCATTTTTTGGACGATATTGCCGTCCTTGACATTGCAGATTCCCAAAAAGGTGGCGAGAAGCACCACGCAAAGACCCACCATCGTATCGAGCAAAGAGCTCTTATTTTCTTCTTTGGATTCGACTTTGATTTCCGACATGACAGTCCCCTTGGAAAAGCCTGGGAGGGAGAGATCGAGGCATTTTAGACGCAAAGCCTGCACCGGATTCCAGGTTTCTTGGCAGACGGTCTTGAGTCGATCTCATCTGGACTTGGCGAAAGGATTTGGATGAGGATGGGGCGTGTCGGCACGTCGGCAACATGAGAAATGTACAAGGAGATGGAAGCCATGCCCTCGCCCGGAATTCTTGCCAGCGGTCTTCTATGGGTCTTGGTTTTTCTGGGTCAAGAGCGCGATGCGGCCCCCAACCAAGCCAAGGGACAGGCCAAATCGGGCGGGGATCGCAAGGAAATGGTCGCGGATGCGATCCGCTCGGCGCGCGCATGGAAATCCTGGGCGGAAACCCAGATGGAAATGATTCGGTTGAAAAACGTAGTCGCCCTCCTGCGTGTGGAACTGGCGCGAGTTTTGAGCGCCCAACTTCAGGGTGGCTCCGGCGAATCCGCGGTCCCGAACCAGATACCGGCCCAACAAGCCGAAGCGAATGAAGCACCCCGGTTGATTGAACATCGCTCGGGTTTGGTCCATCCCGGCATGGGCCTGAACGGGCTCCATGTTGCCTTCAAACCGGCCGAAGGAGATGTGAACTCGCCGACTTCTCGCGGCGTCCCCCCGCCATTGATCACGGCACCGGTCACCTCGCTGCCGGCGACTCTTCCGACCCTACCGAGTCCCTCACAACAAACATCTCCGAAACCTTCGCCCAATGCGGTTGCCGTGCAACCTCCATACCCATCGAATCACTGTCCTCCCGGAATGGTTCCCGTCAATCCGGCCCGCGCCGGCGGCTATTTCCCAGGTTATCCAGCGGCTGCAAAGGCATGGCTCTATGTGGAGACCGCCCCTTTCTACCCAGGGGGTTGGCCCCTCATCACTGCAAGATTCCTTGGCTACATGCCTTCTGGCTGGGACTTGCCCACCCCGACTTACAGCCCGCCTGTTTATTCCCAACCGGTCGATTACAGTTCGGGCAGGACTTATGGCTCCTATGCACCTTATGGTTCAGAAATGGCGCACATGTCCCCTGTGAGCTACGCACCGCCCCCGGCCTATGGGCCCTCTGCGCCGTTTAGTCCTCCCATGGGCTACGGTCCTTCAGCCGCCTATGCCCCGCCCATGGCGTACGGGAACAGTCTGCTTGCCTATGCATTCGCGCCACCTTATGGCATCGCCATGCCCTGGGGATATTTGGGGATGGATGGGTATTCCCCCTGCGCACCCGTGCAAAATCCATGTCCTCCAGGCACGGTCCAGATAGCCAATCCCAATCCCGCAAGCGCATCCGGGGTCCAAGCTTATTGCGCACCCCCGTCAAATTCATGCCCTCCAGGCACGGTCCAGGTAGCTAATCCCAATCCCGCAAGCGCATCCGGCAACCAGGTTTATTGCGCACCCCCGCCAACCACCGCTGGCCCTTCGCCAGGTCCTGTCACACCGACACCCGCAATCAGGCCCGTTGGCCAGGCGCAAACGACGACCCAGAGCAGCGAGCCAAAGGCGGCGACCTCGGTCGAGAAAACGCAAGCCGTGGAACTTTACGCACCGAATCCCCTGCCTGGTCCTTTCCCAACCTATTATCAACCTCCCGGACCGGCGTACTATCAACCTTATTCCTATCCTCAATATCCTCAATACATTCCCTATCCCGGCTCTGCACCCGTCCAGGCCTACCCGCCGCAGTACGGCAGCTATCCCTATAGCCCTTGTGGCCCGCCCGTCATGTACCCACCGGTCTATAGTTTCAACTCAGGCCCCGGGTCCGGCGCACAACCACCCCTGGTTCCCTTCTCCGTCCCAACTCTTTCCCAGAACGACTCCCCCCAGGCAACTCCTGTCCTGATGCGCGTTTTGGAAAGGCTCGAAGCGCTGGAAAAACGGCTTGTCGCAAGCGAATCCACCAAGTCAACCCAATCTCCCGCCCCTTATGCGGTGTTTTCACCACTGGCTCAACCCTCTCCGGCTTCCCCCAACCCTTGATGTGAAAAATCGACGGTTTGATTTCGGCATGGACCCGAAATCGCTTTTTCCGGGACAATCCCGGTTACGGTCTCCAAGCTCAATTACGGAGGGATTCGTGATGTCGCGTGCGAACAGAAGAATGCGTGAAGCCTTGTTCTTCAGTAGTCTTGTCCTGGGATCAGGGTTTCTTGGCTTGAACCGGGGCGCCGCTCAGGAATCCGGAATGGCAAAACCAACGGTTCCCGTCAGACCCTTAACTCTCAGGCGAGTGCCCCCCGCCGACACCGATCCCTTGCTCACAAGCGCCAGCGAATCCGACATCGCGAAGATGAAAAAAGAGATCGCGGCTCTTCAGGCGGAAATCGCGCGATTGAAAGCGGCCAGCCAACCCACTGCGTTCGCGGTTCCGCAACACCCTGAAAATGTCCTCATCCAGCGCAAGATCGAACCACCTGCCGGCGCTGCCTTTCAGGCCGGCAAGATATTCACCATCCGGGTGGAGAAGGCGCCCGGTCAGCAGGAAGAATGCGTCATCGTCGGCATGAATTTGCCTGGCGCTTACGAACCGCTCATCGAAACCGCGCAGGGAACTCCCACCGAGGAGGCGCTGTCGGCGAAAAAGCTGGAAGCCATTCATGAAGGTTTCAAAAACTTGCCGCCTTCGGTACGACAGAAAGTAATCGAGGCGTTCCATGCCGCTGGTGCGCAACCGGTCCGAATTCAAGTATCCACGGCGCCCGCCGCACCCACGCCGACCATCCTGGCCAATCCGGTCCAGCCATCGGTCTTCTACCATCCGCATGCAACTCCCACCGCGGCGCCGACTCCGGTTCAAGGCGGTGTCCTACCACCGCACGCCGTGCCGATGCCTCCTTCGGTGACGCCCCATCCCGTGACGGCGCCCATTGTTCCCACTGCTCCTGCGCCCATCCGAGTTGCCCAACCGGCACCGAGCGGAGAGATCGAGCAGAAGCTCAACCAGATCCTTGAAAAACTTGATAATTTGGAAAAGCGCCTGGAATCCCGGAAAGCGTTTCCCGGGTCGGCCCACGTTCCCGCTCCCCCGATTCATGAGCCAACCGCGACACCCAGTGGTGCGCTACCCGTGATCTACCCGGCGAATCCGGTGGATAATCGCTAACGAGAAACCGCAGAGAAAGAGAAAAATCAGGTGAATGGAAATCGGACGAAAATCGATCCGTTTGCCCCACCTTCGACCTAACGGGTACTTAGCATGCCGGTGAACCATCACCTTTCGATCGATGGCTTGCCGGCATGTTTCGCCTCACACTTCCCTTGAGCTTTCCGGTGGGCCCGTGCAAGACCGTGTCCTGCCTCCCGTTGTGCCTTCCGTACTTGCGCCACATGGCTCGCCCTATAAGCGGACCGCGGCCCTCATCGAAGTGTTTCTCGTCTTTGCCCTGACCCACGTCGCCTACCGTGCCCTCAAACGCTTCAGTTTGCTCGGAGACTGGGAGCAAGCTGCGGGAACCAATTTCCTTCCGGGCGCTGTATTCGCCAGCATCACAGTCTCACGGATCCTTCTTGGCCGCCTGAGATTCGACGCTTTTGGCCTAAGTCTGCAAACCTGGAAACGCGATCTCTCGCTCGGACTGGCGTGTAGTCTTATGCTGCTTGCCCTGGCGGCCGCTGCCTTGACGATCACCGGCGCCTCGTACGACCCCGACCGACCGCCCGATCCCAACGGTCCCTTTCCCTGGATCCGCCTTTTGGGAGCCTTGCTCCTGGGGTCGGCCGGTATGGGAATCGGAGTGGGGCTGCTTCGCCGCAAGGAACTGCTGGCGAAAACTCCACCCGTGGTGACCGTACCCTTGTTGGGAGGATTATTCGCCACGCCCATTTTGGTAGGTCTTTGCTTTCATCGAGCGGAAATCGGGCTCACGGCGCTTTGGCTATTCTTTGGCGCCGGCCTGGGCGAGGAGCTTTTTTTCCGCGGATATATCCAATCGCGCATCGATCAAGCGTTCGGCAAACCCTACCAGGTGGGCGTGTGCCGGTTCGGGCCCGGCCTCTGGATCTCGGCCATCTTGTTCGGTTGGATTCACGCACTCAACACGGTCGATTATTTCGAGGGCCGCTGGCACTTCGGCTGGGGGTATGGCCTGCAGAACATTTTCGTGGGGCTTTTCTATGGCGCCTTACGAGCGGCCGCCGGTACCATCTGGCCAGGAGTTCTCATCCATGGGCTTCTCGATCTTTGGGGAATCGTGCCCAAGCTGGTCCGGGGTGCTTGATTGCTGAATGCGACCTGGTGCGGCGCAATCGGCGGCAGGAAAGAAGGACACTGTTCCCAAGAATTTCATGCGAACGAGGGGAGCCGCGTATCCCCCCTCCAGAAGGGGAACCCGTCCGCCGGGTTCCCCTTTTTTCCTTTGCCTTGTAAAGAAACGAATGAGAATACGCCCGCCCACCCCAGCGCAATCCACAGCAAAACCCGGAGGCCCACGATTTCGCCATGATTTCCCTGCTTGTAATCGGCATGCTCGTCGCGGGTCAGGCACCGCCGAAGGCTACTGGACCGAACATCCTCCTCATTCACGCCGACGATCTGCGCTATAACACCCTCGGCTACGCGGGCGACCCGGTGGCCATCACCCCCAACCTCGACAAACTCGCGCGCAAGGGAACGAATTTTTCCAACAGCTTCGTCACCACGGCGATCTGCGGCGTCAGCCGGGCGACGCTCTTCACCGGCCAGTGGCAAAGGCGCCACAAATCGACCGGATTTGGCCAACAGTTGCCCGAGGCTCAGTGGAAATCGACCTATCCCGCGCTTTTGCGCCAGGCAGGCTACCACACCGGTTTCATCGGCAAGATCGGCGTGGGGGATACCCCCAAGCAGGCCGACGAATGGATCGCGCGCTTTGACTACTACCGCGGCCTCCCCGGGCAGGCGGGCGCCGAATTCATCGACAAAGGAGATCCGCAAAAACGCCATAAAACGGCGCTCTTTGGCGACCAGGCGCTTGAGTTCCTAAAAAGCGCCCCGACCGACAAGCCGTTCGTCTTGCAAGTCTCCTTCAATGCGCCGCATGCCCGCGATGGCCAGCCGCGCGAATTCACTCCGGATCCCCGAGACGAAGAATTGTTCAACGGCACGCAAATGCCTGTTCCTTTCCTGGCGAGTGCCAAGGCCTTTGACCTTTTGCCCTCGTTTGTCCAGGACTCCGAAGGCCGCAAGCGCTGGAAACCCCGCTTTTCGGACCCGGAGAAAAACCAGGCGACCTTGCGCGACTATTACCGGCTGGTCACGGGAATCGACCGGGAAGTGGGCCGGATGGTCGAGGCGCTGGAAGCTTCGGCACGCTCGAAAAACACAGTGCTCCTGTTCACATCGGACAACGGCTTTGCCCTGGGTGATCGGGGCATGGCGGACAAGTGGACCTTCTTCGAGGAATCGATCCGCGTGCCGCTCTTGATCGCCGATTTGCGCGATGCCGATGCCAGCCGCTGCCGGGTCGAAGCGATCGCGCTCAATACCGATATCGCCCCAACGATTCTGGGATTGGCCGGCCTTCCCATCCCGAAGACCATTCAGGGGCGCAGCCTCGTTCCCTTCATGAAACGCTACTTGCCGATGGATTGGCGGCAGGGGTTCCTCTATGAACATGCCTCGGGCCCGAAGGCGATTCCTCCCAGCGAAGGGATCCGCACCGAGCGGTTCAAATACATCCGCTGGCTCAAGCCGGACGCCGAATCGATCAAGGCGGGAGATTTTCGGCAGGAGCAGCTATTCGATCTGGATGCCGATCCCAACGAACTGACCGACCTCAGCCAGCTCCCCAAGAACGCCGAGTTTATGGAGCAGATGCGGCAGGTCTGGGCCAGGGAACGAAAACTTCTGAATTGATACAGGCCCTTGCGGCGGGCCGCTCAGGGTTTTGGGTTGGCGGGAAGCGAGCGAACCAGCGCCGTGGCCATGACCGGCATGTGTCCCGGGCTGACTTTCATGGTGGGGGTGAACGCCTTCAAGGTCCGGTTCGCGGCTTCCTTGTACTTGGCGCCGCCAGGAAGCGTGGAAAGTTTGACCAAATCGATGGCCGCCATGCTGTTGCCCGAAGGGAGCGCGCCATCGTGCTGATCTTTCGACTGGGTGAATAGCTTGTTTTCGGCGGGCGCCGCGATGAAGAAGCCGCCGCCGGTTTTGTCTTCGAATTTCTCCAACATGATGTCGGCCAGCTTTTTGGCTTCGGCCAGCCAGCGCTCTTCGCCGGTCGCTTCATGGAGCGCCAGCAAACCATGAATCAGGTAAGCGTAGTCCTCAAGGAAGGCACTTTGGCGCGCCTTGGGAGCTTCGCCGGGCACGGCGGCCCATGATCTGAGCAAGGCGCCTTTCTCGTCCTTCATCTTGGCCAGGATGAACTCAGCCGCCTTGACCGCGCGCGCCGTGGCCTCGGGAATCTCCATCGATTTGCCCGCCGTCGCCAGGCCGGCGATGGCCAGGCCGTTCCAGCCCGTAAGGATCTTTTTGTCCAGGAATGGCTTGGGGCGTTTTTCGCGCCGCGCCATCAATTTGGCCTGAATCTTGTCCAAAAAAGCGTAAAGGGCCGGTTCGGCAAGGCCGCTTTCTCGCGACAATTCGCCAACTGGCCGGGGCATGGTGATGATGTGGTACTCCCCCTCAAAATTGGCCTCGCGGTCGGCGCCGATCGCCTTGAGGTAGGTCAGCCTTTCCTGCTTGTCGAGGAGGACCGTTTTGAACTCGTTATCGGTCCATACATAATGGCGGCCTTCCTGCCCTTCCGAATCGGCATCGAGCGCCGAATAAAATCCGCCTTCGGGATCGGACAAGTCGCGACTTAAAAAGTTGTAGATGCCAAGCACCGTACGTTTGTGCGCGAGATTGCGGGTCAAGCGCCCACCCTTGGCATACACCTCCATCAGCAAGGCATTATCGTAGAGCATTTTTTCAAAGTGAGGCACCGTCCAGGTACGCTCGGTGCTATAACGATGAAAGCCGCCGCCGAGCTGATCGTAGATGCCGCCTCGCCCCATATGGTCGAGGGTGCGTTCGAGCTTGGCGGCGAGGCCAAGCGCCGGTTTGCGCGGGATCATTTCGACCCAGAACAGAAGCGATCCGGGAGTGGGGAACTTGGTCCCCTTGAAATCCCTGTCGGGGTTGCCGAAACCCCCATATTTTGGGTCGAACTCGCTGTCGAGCGCCTCGACGGCCTTATCCACGAGGTCGGCGGTTGGTTCGATGATGGCGCGGCCAGGCACCGATCCGGAAAGCAGGCGCGTCGTCTCGGCGGCCATTCTTTCCGCCTGTTTGAGCAGGCCGTCTTTCTCGGTCTTCCAAAGGGTCGTGACTCGCCCCAGGATCGATTTGAATCCGCTGTAGGTTTTGCCTTCGATCATCCGGTCTTCGCGCAGCCAGTAGGTCCCGCCAAAGATGGGCCGTGCCTGCGGATCAAGAAACATCGAGAGGGGCCAGCCGCCATGAGTCCCCTGGGCAGCCAGGGCCATCATGTAGATTTGGTCGATGTCGGGCCGCATCTCGCGGTCGACCTTGATGCAAACGAAATTCTCGTTGAGGATCTTGGCCACGCCTTCGTCGGCAAACGACTCCTTCTCCATGACATGGCACCAGTGGCAGGCACTGTACCCGATGGAAAGGAACACCGGCTTGTTTTCCTTGCGGGCCTTTTCAAACGCTTCCTCGCTCCAGGGAAACCAGTCGACCGGGTTGTGCGCGTGTTGCAGTAGGTACGGGCTCGACTCCCTGGCCAAATGATTGGCTTTCTTGGGTACCGGTTCTTGGGCGGTCCCAATCAGTGCAAACCAGGCCAACCCAGTGAAAACACCAATCAAACGAAAAGGGAATGCGGTTGGCCTGGTCATGGAATCGCTCGCCTTCAATTTATTTCAGCGTCAATTTCATCGTGGCGGGAGGCAGACACTTCTTGTCGTCGCAAGCCTGGTACTTGATCTGAACGGTGAGCTCTTCCTTGTCGGCGCGGACGAGCTTGAGCGGAATGACCACTTTCCCTTCGTAAACGCTATGGTTGCCCACGAGCGCGTCGATCACCAATTTGCCTTTGGGGTATTCGACCTTCACGTCCTTGGGTTTGCTTTTACCCGTGACCGTCACCTTCGTCTGGACCGATTCGAGGTCCTCATGGCCGACCGGATTGGCATAGAGGTGATAAGGACTTGGGATTTCCAGGGTAATGGTGACCTCCTGGGTGCCGTCCGCCTTGGCATCCTTGGCCTTGAGGGTGGCCTTGATGCCGGCTTCGTTCTTGGTGTCGTCGCCAGAAGCCATGGGCGTCAGGACCACCATGAGACCAAAGCCAACCGAAAAGAAAAGGGCGGTCATCGACTTCAGGGAACGAGCCATCGGTTTTTCTCCAACCATCTCAGGGCAAAAGATCGACTCTGTAAGATTGAAACGGGATATGGATTGCGGGACAAGAGGAGCGGCCATGGAATTCCACAGGTTTCGCTTGAATCAGGTTTTTGGGATATTTAAGCCACTTGGGTTATTTGGGTTATTTTGGACACTCGTGATCATTTCCGCACCGGCCTCCTCCGGGATCATCGCCCAGGACAGCCCCAAGAAGACCGATTCGAAAAAAGACGGCAAGGGTGGTTCCACGACGAAAGCAGGCGAAGGAAAAACCAGTCCCGAAGCGGAGGAATCTTCCGCCGAGCGCAGGGCGGAACTGGTCGAGGAGTTCAAGAAAGTGGTCGCCGACGAACCGGTGGTCGTCGAATCGAAACATGTGATTTTAGTCGTGCCCAAATCGGTCACGAAGAACAAGGCCCAGGCCTGGGTCAATCTCGCCGAAAAGCATTGGGACCTGGCCGTCAAAACGCTGGTCATGGAAGACGAGGAAGTCCAGGAAACCAAGCTGGGTATCTTCCTTTGGGCGAGCGGAGAACAACTGCGCAACTACATCCGACGGGTCGAGCGGCGCACGACCGAGAAAGACGACACGACTTCCTTCAAAACCGAGGACTGGGTACTGCGCGCGGCGGGGATCATTCCCCCCGCCAAGGAAGGAGCGCTTGTCGATCACCGCGCGGGAGAACTGACGGCGGGCCTTGTCCTGGGCCGGCGCGCGCGCCGGGCCACGGGCGTGCCCGAATGGTTGAGCCAGGGCTTCGGCCGCGCGACCACCTGGAAACTGGCGCCACAAAATGCGCGGCCGCTGTTGGATGAAAAGCGCAAGGCAGCCTTGCTTGCCCGCAAGTACAACGGCTGGCAAGTGCTCAATGGCGAAACGGCCCCCGCCGAGGCGCCGGCGCTACAAGCGAGCGCAATCTACTACATGGCCTTCGTGGGCACCTATGCCTCCAAGTTTCCCAAGTTCGTGGAAGGGTTCGAACCGGACGAAAATAACAACCCGCGCGGCCTGCCGCAGGCATTTCCCTATGCCAAGATCGGGCAAGACGACTTCAGCTCGTCCTGGAAAACCTGGGCGGGCGGGAAATGAATCGCTCCCTTTCCATATCCGCAAGGTTTTTGTGCCTGAAAACTTCCTGTCTCGCGCGTGATCGGCTAAAGAAGAATTGTCAGTCGGGAATTTCGAACCGGTTGCCCGGCAAGCGTCGAATTGCGCCGGTCGTTTCCATGAGCAAGGTAAGCATCGACAATTTGGAGATGCTGAATCCCGTTTCTCGAATCAGTTCGTCGGCAAAGCGCGGGCCATGTTCGAGCGCTTTCCAAATGATCGCCTGATCCGGATCAAGGTCCCGTTTGGCTGGGCCCAATGCTTCTTTCGACTTGGTTTGCGGCCGGTTCGGATCTCCCAGCAACTCGACAATGTCGTCAACGCCCGCGCAAAGATGCGCGCCAGCACGCAATAACTGATGCGTGCCTTCACACAGCGGGCTATCCGCGGGACCAGGCACCGCGAAGACAGGAATCCCCTGCTGCGCGGCATGCGTTGCCGTGTGCAACGTGCCGCTTTTCGCTGCCGCTTCGATGATGATCACCGCCCGGCTCATTCCCGAAATGATCCGGTTGCGCGCGGGAAAGAGCCCAGGTTGCGGCGACTGCGCCATTTCCGCCTCGGCGATCAGCGAGCCGCTTTCCACAACGAGCCGGGCCAGATCGGCGTGCTCGGCAGGATACACGCGTGAGAGGCCATTTCCCAATACCGCAAGGGTGCGGCCGCCGGCATCGAGCGCGGCCTTGTGGGCCATCGCGTCAATGCCACGGGCCAGCCCGCTGACCACCGTAAAACCGGACTCGGCCAACCCCGACGCAATCCGCTTCGTCATGCGCAACCCATAAGGAGTGCAGCCGCGCGAACCGACGATCGCCACGGCGTTGGCATCATGGGCGATCCGGCCGCCGATCTCGTAAAGGACCAAAGGCGCATCTTCGAAGGGAGTCAGCGATTGCGGATAATCGGGATCGATAATGGTATGAAAGACCGCGTCGTGCTTGTCGAGCAATTCCCGTTCGCGCTCAAGACTTTTACCGGACGCGGCCGTCTTGAGCCGGTTTTCCAGCGCCGGACCAACTCCCTCGATTGCGCGCAGCGACTGCGGCCCGGCTCGAAAAAGCTCCACTGCCGAGCCAAAGGCCTCAAGCAAAATACGCCCAAGCTTGGGGCCGACTCCAGGAACAAGGTGCAAGGCCAGCCGCGCCAGGCGCTCGTCGCTTTTCCAATCGGAGCGATTCGGAAGGTTTGCATCGTTCATGGGCGTGTGAACGGGCTCCTAAATGGTGGGCCGATTCCACCAAGCAAACAATCAACGACCACTCAACCTACCTACCTACCTATCTACCTACCTACCTACCGAGCGCGGCTCGAACCTCGGCATCCTCGATTCCCTCGACGAACTGGACATGGCCGATCCGCGTCGGCAGGATGAAGCGAAGCTTTCCGGCCGCCGCCTTTTTGTCGGCGCGCATCAGGTCGATCAACTCCTCGCTCGACCACGAGGAATCCGGCTCGGTGGGAAGGCCAAACTTCTTGAGGAGCGCCTCCTGGCGCTTCAAGGCCTGCTGATCCATCAGGCCGCGCTTGACCGCCAAACGCATGGCGCAGTGCATGCCGGCGGCAACCGCCTCGCCATGAAGCCACTTGCCGTAGCCCGCGATCGTTTCAAAGGCGTGGCCGAAGGTGTGACCGTAATTGAGAATCGCCCGCAAACCCGTGAGCTCGTGTTCATCTTCGCTCACCACCCGGGCCTTGAGCTGGCAGCAACGGGCGATGACCCGGCGCAAAATAAACGGTTCGCGCGCCAAGAGCAGGTCGGCTTCCTTTTCGAGCCGGTCCCAAAACTCGGCGTCCATGATCATGCCGTACTTCACAATTTCGGCCAGTCCGCTTCGGAAATCGCGATCGGGCAAGGTCGTCAGGAACGTGGGGTCGATCCAGACGCCGATCGGCTGATGAAAACAACCGATCAGGTTTTTGCCCCGGGTCAAATTGACTCCGGTTTTCCCGCCGACCGAGCTATCCACCATGCTCAACAGGGTGGTCGGCACCATGAAGAAATCAAGGCCGCGCAAATAGGTCGCCGCCACGAAGCCGGTCAGGTCGCCAACGACGCCGCCGCCCAAGGCGACAAGCAGAGTTTTGCGGTCGGCCTTGAGATCGAGCAAGGCCTCGTAAAGGATTTCGGCCACCGACAGCGCCTTTTGCGCTTCACCCGCCGGCAGGATCCAGAGTTTCACCTGGTAGCCCTGCTCGGCGAAGGCGGTTTCGATTCCAGGAATGTGGGCCTTCGCACCTTCGTCACAAACGATGAACGCCAGCTCCCCCTTGTTGCGGAGGCGCGCAAGCACGCCCGGCGTTTCCGAAAAATTCGGATCGGTGCCGGGAAGCAAGATCGAATAGGTCCGCTCGGCCAGATGCACCGTAACCCGAATCAATCCTTCATTGGCGGGATAAGCGTCGCCGGCAAGATTCGATGGGGAACGGTTCATCGCGTCGACTCGATTTCTGGATCCGGGTGCGTTGCGGTTGTCATTTTCATGTGCGGATTGGTCTCTTGCGGCAAGTTGTCGGGCGCCAACGAACGGGCACCCGTCAACGCCAACCCTTTACGCCGTGGCGGGCAGAAGGATGCCCGATTTCCTCAGTTCGTTGAGGGCGGTTGGCAACACCGGCAGGATTAACTGCCGAATCATGGCCGCATCGGTGACGGGCACCCCTTCATGGCCCAGGTTCCATTCTCGGGCCTGGCACTTGCGCACGATTTCTTCAATGATGTCGGTCTGGGTGCGCGTGCCATCGAGCAGACCCGTGACCACGCGCTGCAGATCGTTGATCTTGATCGTGTTGTGCCAGATGGTGGTCGCTTCGTTCTGATTGGCAAGCGCCTGGCAGCGCGTCGGTGCAAAGGCGATCGGCTTTTCGGCAATCGAATTTCCCGCAACCATCGGGTTGGTGCGCAAACGGACCAGGCCGCCGCAGAAAGCACGCACCAAGAGCTCGTTGAGCAGGTTTTCGTCGTTGGGTTGAGGTCCACCCAACAGTTTGCGCGTGGCTTCGAGCCATTCGCTAAATCGCAGCGTACCCGGCCAGGCTTCACTGAGCGCCAGAAGCGACGCACGCACCACGGGCACCTGGCTGTTGATCGTACGCCCTTCGGGATCGATGAATTTCTGCTCCTTGACCTCGGTGAGCGGCAAGTTGACCGGATCGGCCGCGAAAAACGCGGCGATATGGAAGCGGCGCAAATTCTCCGGATCGATTCGCCGGGTGAGGTTGGGGGTGTTTTCGGCAAGAGTGAGCAAGGTGCGGCGAAAGCGGCGATTGCGGAAGAAGTCGATGTATTGTTCCATCATCAGGATGTTGCCGCCCGAGACGGTTTCGAGCGCCTTGAGCACTTCCGGTCCCTGGAAATGGGGCATCATCTCGTCGATGTGCGCTTCGGCGACATAGTTGAGCCCATGCTTGTGGGCCAGCGACATGAAGTCCTTGAAGTAAAACGGCAGATTCGTCTCTTCGAGGTGCTCGTGCAACAAATAGTCGTTGGGCGCGGCCTTGATGATTTCGGCTTCGTTCGCCAACAACTTGCCAAACGCGGTTTGGGGATCGGCGAAACGGTGAATGAACTCGAGGATCGCGCGCGACTGGGCGACCTTTTCGGCGGCGGTGGGCCGGGCTCCCGCGTGGAAGTTCATCATGTCGCGGATGATTTCCCGCATTTTCCATCCGGGATAGGTGTTGTAGCTGATGTAGGCGAGCCCCTGCGGAGTCAGCGACTCCTTGCAGATCGCCAGGATTTTTTCGCGTACCTTTTCCGGCACCCAGGAAAAGACGCCGTGACAAATGATGTAGTCGAATTTGCCGTGGGACTTGGGATCGAACTGCAAGATGTCTTCGTGTTCGATGCGCGCATTGGTCAGGCCAAGCGCCTGAATGTTGCGTTTGCCTTCTTCGGCCTGCACCCGGGAATAGTCGATTCCCAGAAACCGGGCATCGGGATAGGTGCAGGCCACCGGGAGAATGTTGCCGCCCGCCGCGGAACCCAGCTCGAGCACCCGGGCATGGGTGGGAGAGGTGGGGCTCATGCCAAATAGAGTTCCCATCGCCCGGAGGTGTTCGGGATGGGTGACCGCGAAGGCCCGGCTCGTGTAGGGAACTTGGTCGTAAGTGTTGGCTGGGGCCAGCGAAGCGGAGCCGGACATAAAAGGACACCTTAAGAGAAAGAAAGGAATTTCAAGAAAGTGCGGTTCCCATCATTGTTATGGGCAATGGGAAAGAATGGACCTCATTCCCTGGCGCTCACTTACTCAGCATGGCTCATCAAACGGGCGCGCCAGGGATGGGGTCAAGTCAATCGACCTCGACGATCTCCGCTTGGAGTTTGCCCATCACGCGCAGCACCGGCAACAAGGGAGCGAGCGTTTGGGTGTTCTTCCAGGAATGGTCGCAGATTTTCAGGTGCCCAGCCGTCAAGCCCTTGAGGCCGAAGATCGGATCCAGACCGCGCCACTGACCGTCGATGTTGACTTCCAACCACATATGGAAACCCAGGATGGCGCTTTGCGTCTGGTCGACATAGACCAGGCCGAGCGCGGTGCGGCTGGGAACCCCCACCGCCCGGCACATCGCCGCGGCCAGCATGGCATGCTGGCGGCAATCGCCCGTCAGGCTACGCGCCACCTGGGCGGCCGTGGCAAAGCCAACCTCGCTCGATACCTTCATCTTCTTGTTGACGAACTGCTCGATGCGCACCGCTTTTTTCCAGGGATCCGTTTCCTGTCCCACCGCCAAATTCGCCAGCCCCCGGACCGTGGCATCGTCGCTATCGAGGTAGTAGCAGGCGTCCTTGAATTCGCCTCCCACTTCGGCATTGCTCGGTTGATCCGGGTCGCGCGTCGCCTTGCAAGTCAGGAAAAAGCTCCCATTCTCCGGTTTGCTCGCCGCTTGCCGATCATCTTGAGAGAAGGCCGCGGTCGGGTTCGCCTCTTCCGGGATGGTTAATTTCCACTTGATCGACTTGGCCGAGGTGATGTCGGGTACGCGCTTGGCGAGTACGATCGCCGAACCGGTCCCTAAGTCAGGCAGCAATTCAGGGGCGGCGCCCGGTTTCGTCGCGACCTCTTTGGTCGTGCGGAACAGGTGCATGGTGCCCATGCCGGGCATTTCGGTGCGCGAGTGTTGCGCCTCGTAGTTTTCATCCATCCACACGGTTTGCGTCGGCAATTGCAAGGCGGTACCCATCAAGTTGATGGGGTCGGGCACCATGTCGACTCTCAAGAGCTTTTTCGTCTTGCGTTCCACCTTGGCCGGATCGGCCTTGTCGGCGACAAAAATGTCGACATCTTCTTCGCCTTTGACTCGGGCCTCCACCCCGGTGATCATGAGCAGGCTGGGTTCAAAGGTCTTGTAGCGAATTTTGTCACCGGCCTTGGCCTTTTTTTCGCGTAGGAGTCCGTCGGCCTTGTGGGGACCGATGGCCTCGGTGTCGAAGGGCATTTCTCGCTCTTTATCGTTTCCAGGAGCCCGAACGAACAATTTGTTGCCTTCGACGCGGGCCCGGGTCAGCGCTTCACCTTGATCGAGGTACTGAATCAGGCTGACATTGAGTACATGGCCCTGGTCGTCCTCTTCGGTCATCGAGTCCATGCGCGTGGTGACCACGCTGCCATAGCGCTTGAGCTGAAGGTTCATGTTCAAGGTTGAAAGGTAGGTCGAACCTTTCTCGGTCTTGCGTTCCTCGACCCGCGTGCGGAAGTAACCCGACTGCGCACCGGACAAATAGGCCGAATCCCAATGATCGACGATCTTGATCGACTTGGCTGGGCTGTCCGCCTGGGCGGTTCTGAAACCCGAGGAGGGGACCAGTCCCACCCCGGCAAGCAGAAGTAGACCGAGGGTGAAGCGAGCGAAAGGACCGATCAAAGGGGAAAATGGCACGGGAAAGCTCCTGAAATCCGGATGCAATCAGTTTATGGTTTCAGGCGCCCCGGTTGGAAGATGGAGATGCGAGACCTCCTGCCTCCCCCACTTTCCCAAGATTTGTGCAATTGCCAGACCAGCGTGAACCTCGTTCCAAGAAACATCGGAGCGAGCGAGATAGAGAGATTGGTTTCCCGACCCAATGGAAATAGCGAAAGCTTCAGAAGAGATTCTTCTGAAGCTTTCGGATCCGGCTGTGGCGAGACCGGGTTGAACATTGTGTTGATGCGATTGGGGTCAACCGGTTCTATTCCCAGCTTCCGGCCCCTTCCTCCCCGCCGGCTTGTTGGACCGACACCCGCGCGGCAGGTTCATTCAAAAAAACGACGCGCCGATGGCCTTTGGGTCCAACCAGGGCAATGGGCATCCCACGCATGCGCTCAAGCAGCTCTTCGTCACTGATCGTCTTGACTCCGGGGATGTCGAGTGGACGGTTAGGCTTGATCTGAGCAAAGGTGGGAGCTTCGACCGACTGCCGTGGCGGCGCGGGAGGAAAATTCCTCTTGGGTGGAAGCTCTGTGGCTACCGCTTCCACGGGAATGGAGTTTGTTTCTTTCCTCTCCTTGGCAAAGAGGGGGCGGTCACGTCCTGGCATCGCCCACCAGGAAAGTGCAAAGAGGCCGAGCAATCCCGCGGCGGCCACCAGGTAGAGCCGGCGCTGGCGTGCCCGGGCTTTGCGCCGAAGCGCGGCTTCGCGCAACAGGACGCTCAGCGATTGCGCGGAGCCCTTTTCTTCAAACAGGTCCCGCCACAACCGCTCGCTTGAGGTTTGAACTCTTTCACTCATGGGATTCTCCCATCCGGCACAACATGATTTCTCTCAACTTGGTGCGCGCCCGGGCCAGTCGCGACTCGACGGCTTCGATGCCCAGTCCCTCCCGTTCGGCGATCCGGCGCACGGGCAGGCCCTCATGATATTTTAGGCGCAATAACTGTGCCGCCGAATCGTCCAATTGGGATAATGCCGATTCCAAAAGGTCCAGTTCTTCGGGCGCTTCGCGCGAACTTTCGAACGGCAGAGAGCCTCGGCTCTCCCACAGTTTTCGTTGGCGCTCACGCAGTCTGCGGTGATCGATGGCCAGATTTCTCAAGATTGCCGCCAGCCAGTTCCAAAACGCCAATTCCGTGTCGAAGCGGCGGATGCCGCGGACGACCCGCACCATCGTTTCCTGGACGAGGTCGGCGGCGGCATCGAGGTCGCCCCCTAATAAGGTGGCACCAAGGCGGAACAACCGCCAGGCATACAGCCGGTGAAAACGGCGGTAAGCCTCTTCGTTGCCGGCGGCCATCGCCCGGGTCAGGGGGATGACCTCGGCGGGTTCAAATCCCTCGATTCCAGAGGGGGAATCCATGAGCCGATCCTTGAGCCTTGGGGAGAAGGCCGGGGCATGCGCGTCGCGGTGGATGGTGAATGTTTCGGACACGATTGTTGAATGCCTTCAAGGGATCGTCCCCTCATCATGGAGGAAACGATCCCGCAAGTGCAAGTCGATGGATCAAGGAATGATTGGCTGGATCGGTTCTCCCGCACCTTCCTGAGATTGCTCAGGAGCGGGCGAAGGTCCCCCACCGCCACCAGGTGCCGGCGCGCCACCTGGACTACCCGCGCCGGGAGCGCCCCCTGGAGCACTTCCTGGAGCACCTCCAGGCCCGCCGACTCCGGGTCCGCCTCCTCCAAAACCACCCTGAACGCTGCCGCCTCCAAGTCCACCTCCAAAACCACCAATGCCACCCTGAAGGCCGCCGCCTCCAAAGCCACCTTGAGGTCCGGAAGGATTTCCCCCACCCCGATTGCCGCGGCCAGGACCACCCATGCTACCGCCCGGCGCTCCCATTCCCGTGGACGCCGACCCGACCGAATTACGACCCGAGTTAATGCGCAAGCCCAGGGCAGTGAGGACTTTGGAGGCTGCCTCCACTTGTTCCGCCGGGCCTCCCAACATCAACAAACTGGTTTCCTGATGCATTTCGACGACAAGGTCCGAGCCTCGTGGCGTCCCACGCAACCGTGCATCGAGTTCCACGCCACGCTGAACCGCATCCAGGGTCGCTTTGATCATCGCTACCTTTTTTGCCGGCTCCAGCGGCTCCCTTTGGCCGCCCCCCAGCACCCCAAAGGGCCCATTGCCCATGTTCCCGGTGAGCAAGGGCTCAAGACTGACAGGCAAGAACACCGTGTTGGCGGTTCTGCCCGTGTTGGGAAAACCCCCAATGACGAGGATGTTATCGGCAGGCTCAATGGTTAGCCCCTCGACAAGGGCAGGCAACACCTGAATCAAGCCCTCCAGTTGATCGGAGGCAAAGACCGTGTCGGGCACAATCGCTTTTTTGATTTCTTCTTTGATGCTGATGTTGGAATTGATTTTGGTCTTGACCAACCCCACCAATTGTTCCACCGTCAATCCCTTGAATTCGAAATGGGAATTCGGATCAACCGGGGGGAGTTCGGTGTTACTCGGATTGATTTCGTAGATTGCGCGCGTAGCGCGCCCTTCGTTCGTGGCGGCGGGAGCCGGCTTGGCAGGTTGCCCCGGTGCCGGTTTGGGTTTGGCACCGGCTGGATTGGCACCGGCCGGCTTGGGTTGCCCCGCTGGTTTCGGTGGGTCTTGAGCGAGTAAGCCGGCCTGGGGCAGGAGGCTCATGGCCAGAAAGGACAGAGTGGCGCGCCGCATGGGAATCGATCTCCCGAGACAGGTTGAAGGTGTGGGCTGGTTTTCAGCCCTTCACCAACGAATTACGCACCCCGCGAGAAAATCCGTCGCGCCTCGATCCCTTTTTTTTCATTGCCTTGGAGATGCAAGGCGATACCACTTGCCTTACCTGAACTCAGCTCGCCATAGCCAATTTATCATTTGCAAACACGGGCTATCTAATTTGCTCACTCGATAACAAAGCTGGGCTTCCCTCGATCACCCTTCCCGATTTGGTGTCGCCCCAACGGCGCACCGGGCGCAATTGGCTTCGTACGGGATTCGAGCCCGTCCTCTCAAACGACTCGCGGCCGCAGCACTACTGAACTGACAGGCGGCCGGCTGGGAATGAAACCGCTCACAGTGCGGGTGACGGATTATTTTTTGCGAACGCGAACGCCAACAATTTTTGCCACATCGATGACCCAGGTTTCGCCGCTGCTCGCTTTGCTGTACTCCACGAAGGTCTGATCGCCGATATCCACAAAGCTGACCACTTTCACGCCGGTCAAGGAAGGCTTGTTGTCCGCGACTTCCTTGGCGGTAAAGAACACGTCGGCGATCCCTTCAAAAGGCCGCATTTTCGCCTTTTGAGCGAGCAGGGCCTCCTTCTTGGCCTCTTCTTCCTTCTCTCGCTTACGCCTGGCTTCCTGTTCGGTCGACTGCATTTGAAATTTCATTGCCAGCTGGGCAGCACTGAGCAAGAACTCCATTTCCTTCGGGCCGACTCCAAAGGCGCCCGTGCCCGAATCGCGCTTTTTCGGCGGAGGATCCTGAGCAGGGCTGGCCGGCGGAAGGCTCAAGGCAAGGGCAAGAGAAAGAATCGATCCACGCAGCAAGCTCATGGTGGGCCTCATACAACCGTTGCAAAGCAGCCGGACTTCCCCTCGCAAAAAATACGAAAAATCGCGAAAGTCCGGCACAATTTCCCCATCCACTATAACGACTCGCCTTGAGTTGATCGCCGCCACAATCGCGGAAGCGATCGTCCACAGCGATGGGCGAGCCGGAATAACTGGACCCAATGTGGTCCGTACGATGCAGCTTTTCCGGTGGTCACAGCCGCTCGGCGATCTGCCAGCCTTCGGCAAAGCGAACGAAGCGGAAAGAAACGCAATCACAGGCCTTTCAAAAACTCCACGATCAGGGCGCGTTCTTCCTTGGTAACGGCCTGCCCGCCCATCTTCTCGGGTTGATGGTAGAGCCTCAAGAAATCCTCGATCGAATCGGCTTTGCCTTCATGCCCCAGCGGGGTCCGGTCGGCCACCCCGCGCAGGCTTGGCGGATTCCAGAAATCAAACGGGCTGCCATCGGCCTCCAGGCCCACTTCGTAGCTCTTTGGGGTCGTGTACATCTCGCCGCTATGGCAGCGAACGCAGCCGGCCTTGCCGCGAAAGAGCGCCTCGCCTTGCTTGGCCGATTCAGATGGCGTGCGCGGATTCTTGGGATGTTCCAGCGTGCCCAAGAAAGCGACCAGATCGGCGATATCCGCGGCCGAAGCCTTCTTGCCGCCATGCAAGGTGTCGGCAAGGGAGTCTTCGATCGACTTGCCCAGGCTCTCCTTGGCGCCATGCCAGCCCCAGGGGCCGGTTTTGCCCACACCGCGTAAGGTCGGCGTGACCTTGGGGTTGCCGAAGCTGTCGTCGGCAAGGGTGTCGAAGATCTTGCCGCTGGTGTGCCCGTCGGTGTGGCAGGTGTGGCAGCTAAACCACTGATGATGGGAGCGCCGGGCATCGTAAAAGATCTTTTCCCCACGGCGCTCCGAAGTGAGCTCGGCGGGCGGGTTGAGGGAGATCGTTTTTTCCACGGCCCCTGAAGCCAGATCGACCACCTGTACGCAGTCGCTCAGTTGGTTGGCGACCACGGCCTTGGCGCCCCAGATGGCCACGGCGGCCGGGCGGCCGCCCAAAGCGACTTTGCGGATCTTTTTTTCCGGATATTCGAGGTTCACATCGACAAAATCGCCCGGCTCGCCGCTACTGAAAGGGAGCGTCCCGGGCATGATGAACAGCTCCTGGGTGCCGGCCACGGCGACGGCCAGCCACTTGCCATCGGCGCTTGAGGCAAGCGCCGCCAAGTCCCCCGCGGCATGGCCGCGCATGTCGAGCGACAACTGTTCGCGTCTTGCGAGGTGAGGTATTCCCGAGACCTGATCGACTTTGCCGGTTCGCTCCACGCGCCCCAGGCGATTGTCGATCGCCCAGCCCTGTTCGATGTTGTGTTTGGCGATCGGGTGATGGCGATCGAAGGCCTGGGTGGTGAGGAGCGCTTTCTCCCCTGCCTCGAAGGCCAGGCCCAGAAGGTTGAAGGCATCGTGAAAGGTGGCTTCCCAGACCAGTTCGAGGCTCGGCAAGGAAAACCGCCGCAATGCGGCGGAGCGGCTGCTGGCAACGAAAAGGTCCTTGCCATCGGAACTGGCGAGCACCTTGCGCGGTTCTCCCGCCACGGCAATCGTTTGGGTTTGCTTGGTGGCCAGATCGACCGCGGCCAGAGCATTGGCGCCGCCAAGCGCCACAAAGAGCGTTTTGTTATCGGCAGAGAAAGCAAGGCCTCGAGGCATGTGGCCAACAGGGATCGATCCGAGCGACTTGAGGGATTGCTTTTTCTCTTTTTCGCGAACGAAAAGCCCAACCGAGTCGGCCCAAAGGTGACTGATGGCAATGAAGGTACCGTCCGAGGAAACGGCAACGCCCGAGGGGCGCGCCCCCGTCTCCCATTCCCCCACCATCCTTTCCTGAGACAGATCGATCAGCGAGATCGAATCGGTGCCGGAGTTGGCCACCACTGCAAGATCCGTTCCAGCGATGAGAGCGACATCGACGGGACTGGGATAGCGCATCGCCTTGGGGACGGATCGGTTTTCCGCCAGTGCAGCGGGTGGTTGGCTCGCGAGGAATGCAAAACCGAGTGGCGCCAATAGGAACAGACCCACGATCGGTTGCTGCCAGCGGCCCAAGAAAGGCGAGCGTTTTGGTTCAGCCCGCGCGGAGGATTTGGCAGGGAAACTTGCGCGGTTCATGGAGGTCATAAGGATCATGAAGCTCATGAAGCTCATGAAGAAGATCCCTGGGGCATTGACAGCAATAGCGAGGGCCGTTTGCTAGCATTCTGGGCAGGAGTTCACTCAGGCAAAGGGGGCAGCGCGCCGGCGCGACGACTTCGCTCAAGGGAACAAGACCATCATAATCATCTTCGGTCAATTGGGGCCAAGGCAACCCCTCGAAGGAATCTCCTTGATGGACATGAGGAGGTTCCCGCCATCTCATGCGGCCTCTTGGCCCATTCCAGAACGCCAATGGAGTGTCCAAGCAATCTCCTTTCCTTCTTGCCTGTGCCGAAGGCGAACCCCTGTCATTTCTGCTTGCGGCGACGCTTAAAAGGCAGTTTCAATTCGGGTGGGGGATCCTGGGCTTGAAAGAGGGGTTCCTTGTGGCGGGCGCGGCCGGTGAGCAGGCGCAAATGGAGTTCCCAGGAGGCTGTCCAGCCGACACGCCGACGGTAGAGCTGGCGAATCCCTGGCACTTTGCGGCATTTCGGGCAAAGGATTTTGACAAACTTGCCGAGGAAGGCGTCGTCGGTGGGAACGAGCGGGGCTGAGCAATGGATGCAGTGCGGCTCCACTCCCTGGGCAGAGAGTTCCATGAAAGGCTCCGGTTCAAAGAGAATTTAGTGTACCTGCGTACAGTACACCCGAGAATCCGGGAGTGCAAGCGGTTTTGCAGATTCCGCGGAAAGTTTTCTCTGGCGAGAGCAGCGGTCCGGCGATTGTGAATTGGACGATGCTCGAGGGCAGGAATCACCGGGGATTCGCCATCGATTCAAAGTATGACGGATAAATGAACGCGCGTTCAGATTATGAAGCAAAAAGAAATCGCGGTGTCACCGATCTAGGGTGCCCGTTTTGTTATTCAGCTGATTTTGTCTTGATCCGCGCGAATGGACCAATTGGCCTCTCATCGACTTCCCGTCCCGTTCAGTTGGCCGGCGCGAATTGCCGGTCATGGGTGCGGTTCAAAAAAAGATTGCCCCGCAGTCGAGTGACAACTGCGGCGCCATCGCAAAGACTCAGGCAGACTTCACGCCCTCCAGGGGTTTTTCCCCTCGATCTCGGGCGGTCAGCCTTCATGGTCCCCTGGGTTGACTTTGGGACGCCGCCATACCAGGTTTCTCTTATCCGAGACCGATGAGGATTTCCCCAGTTCCCAAACAAAAGTACCCAGGAAGCCGAACAAGGAACTGCAAAGGAACACGGAAGAAAAGAGCTGGTAGCGGTTCGTGGAAACGGGCTGGTCGCCGATGGCGGGAGTCTGGACCCATTCAACTTGCAAGGTCCGCTCGGCCCCATTCCATTCCGCTTCCTGTTTTTTGGCGTGGAGGCTTTCTTTCTCCTTGACTAAGCGGTCTTTCTCTTGGCGATACTCGGCTTCTTTTCCTTCGGCGGATTGAATGACGCCGCGCTTGGCTTTCGCCGCCTCGATCTCCGCGAGAAGGTGCGACTTTTCCATGGTCAATCCGAGCATTTTGAGTTCTGCATCCATTTTCTTATCAAGAAGAGCCACAATAGCTGGACTCGTTGGATATCGCTTGCCTTTTTTCTCGCCATTGAAAGCGGTCGCTTGCTCCAGAGATTTCAATTCACGCTCCATATCGGCGATCTTTTGATTCCCCGCGATTTTTGCCCTGAGCACCTGGATTTCCGTTTCGAGACGAAGAACCTCTTGGGGCGATGCCTTGCCCTGGGCGGCAAGCGCTTCCAACTGCTTTTTCTCATTGACCTTATTGTCAATCAACGCCTTTTTTTCCAGTTGTGCTTTTTCGGCCTGAATCGCATCGCGAAGGACTTGCCGCGCCTTGATGAGGTCTTTTTCTGAGGCTTGCGAGGACTTTTCCTCCATCTCTCGCTCAATCGCCATCGCGGATACCCGCTTGGCGTCGTCCAACTGTCGCAGGACCTCTTTGTACTGCTCCTTCATGCCGACTTCCGCCTGAAGGTCAAGCCTCAATTGATACTCCAAAGAAGTGATCGAATCCGAAAGCGCTGCCAAATCCCCTTTCACATCGACGATTCCCTGGGTCTTGTGGAACTCCACTTCGGTCTTCCTGAGTTCCGCCAGGCGAGCTTCCACTTGGGCGATCCGGCCTGACCAATTGGCCAGGTTCTTTTGATGCAGTTCTTTGGCCAAGGTCATGGTGGTCCACTTCACTTGCTGGGACATGAGTTCCAGTGCCAGAAGCGCGGCTTGCTTGTCATTGGCGGTCCATTGCAGCGCAGCACTTTCGCCCATGGCGAGGATCGCCCGTTTGAAATCCTGAGTATTGCAGGTTTGACCCAAAGCCGCATTCATCACTTCCAGCTTTTCGGGGCTTTGCAAATCGCTGAGAACATTCGAAACCAAAAGGCTGACCTCCGGCGCGGAGAAGCCGTTGCCGCCTTCGCGAGGCGTATTCACGATGCGCAAGGCCGCCGTCGCCTTCCAGTCGGCTTTCTCCCATTTCGAGGTAACCAAAAGCGCCAATCCCAGCGAAATCATCACGAGGAACACGAGAAACAACCCATCGGCGCGAATCGTTTGCTCGAAAGCGACCGATATCTGGCGGCCGAGGCTCAGCCCCCTGGGCTTCATTTCCGGCTGCGCGGAATCAGCAGGCAAAGAACTTTCCGACATGGATCAACACTCCTGGCAAGGGAACCAGATGGGGAGAATGGAGTCGATTCCGGATCGGCACCCCGGAAGTTCGGTTCAATCTATCTCAAAATCACCGCGATTCCCAGATCTTTGTTGGGCGTTTTTCAAAAGAAGGTTCTTTTTCTTGATTCTCTTCATGCGAAATCGTCGCCATTGCACCCATAGGCGAGCCTTTTCCTCCTAAATCGACTCCGCTGCGACACACAGGAGTGCTGTTGATTGCAATTCCGCACAGTGAGGCAGAACCCCTCGCATGTCAAAACGGCCCCTTTCTTAAGGTTCTCTAAAATAACCCTTCGCCGTTTGGGGAATTCGCTGTGATGCTCGTGTTTCTTTTAAGGCTTGCTGGTGTGTGGTTATCACTCGCCTGGGGGGCGCTGCTTCTTCCCGAAGCCTGGATGATTTCGATGCATGCGTGGCTCGGCTTGGGCGATTGGCCTGGCCTGCCGTTAACGGTCTACCTGGCCCGCTCTGTCTCGATGCTCTACGGCTTCATCGGTCTGATGTCGTTGTTCATGTCGTTCGATGCGAGGCGTTATCTCCCCTTGATCCGGTTTTCTTGCGGGATCGGGTTGCCCCTCGGACCGGTCATGCTCGCCGTCGGCGTCAACTCAGGCATGCCCTGGGTCTGGGCCGTCGCCGAAGGCGTTTGCATCGTGATCTTTTGTGTTTTGATCTTGGCAGCGGCAGCGAAAGAAGAGCGAGAAATCGCGAAAGGGGCCCCGCGGGTTAAAGCGCCCGCGTCCTAAAGAGGCGGCTCTTCGGCGGGGCAACCGGCATCAATGTAACCTTGAAGCAGCATTTGCGCCGCAACCGAGTCACGCCGGGCTCGCCTCTTTTGATGACTCAGTCCCATATCCCAAAGGGCCGATTCGGCAAAGCGGGTCGTGAACGATTCATCGACCATGCGAAAAGGCAAACCGCTTACGCGTGCGGCCCAGCCGGCAAACCCCCGGGCACGCCTTGCCGATTCTCCCTCTTCGCCTTGCGAGCGAATGGGCAAGCCAATGACCAAGGCACGCGCTTCTTCCCGCTTGACCAGGCTCAAAAGCCAGCGCGAATCGGGTTCGTTCCCCTTCCGCGTCCAAATTTCCAGAGGCGAGGCGATCTTGCGCTCGGCGTCGCAGATCGCCGCGCCAATGCGCACCTGCCCGGGATCCAGAGCCAAAATCCGCCCCCGCTCCGGCCAGGGCTTTTCGGCCCTCTCGGGCTGCTTCGGAGATTCGGCACCCTCTGGAGCAGGCCCCGAGGTCACAGGTATTTCTCGTTGCCGGTCGCTTTGAGTTGATCGACCATGTTCTTGACCGTGCCCTCGTCCTTGCGATGCGCGATCAAGGTCGCGTCGCCATCCTGGATGATGAGCAGATCGGACACGCCAATCGTCGTGATCATCCGTTCCTTGTCGCCGACAATGACGCAATTGCGCGTTTCGATCCCCTGATGCTTGGCGAGCACCGTGTTCCCCGAAGCGTCCTGGGGATTGAGCCGTTCCAGCGCCAGCCAGCTACCCACGTCGTCCCACGAAAAAGGAGCTTCGACCACGAGCACGCGCGGGTGCCGTTCCAGCACCGCGTAGTCGATCGAGATTTTTTCGAGCACCGGGAAAATCTCATTGAGCACCGCTTCTCTTTGCGGCGTGTTCCAGGCCGCGGCGATCTTGACCACTCCTTCGTAAATGGCCGGCTTGTTCGCTTTGAGCGAATTGAGAATCGTCGAGGCTTTCCAGACGAAGATACCGGAGTTCCAGAAATAGTCGCCCGAAGTGAAAAACCGCTCCGCGACTTCGGCCTTCGGCTTTTCGCAAAACGCCTTGACCTCGTAGGCCTTGACGCCCAAAGGCGCTTCAATGGGAGCGCCCCGGTGGATGTACCCATAGCCTGTCGAAGGATAGGTCGGCCGGATGCCGAAGGTGACCAGGGCATCTCCTTCGCCGGCGGCCAATTTCGCCGCGGCCTGCACCGCCCGGGTGAACTCGCGCACCGGTTCGATGACATGGTCGGCGGGGGTTACGACCATGACGCCGTCCGGATCTTCAAGCGCCACGAGCGCGGCGCCGAGAGCCACGCAGGGAGCGGTATCGCGCCCGGTCGGTTCACCGACGATGCGGTCGGGGTTCATTCCCTTGATCTGCTCGAGCGTCGGCGCGCGGTAGGCGTGTCCGGTGACGATCCAAACCTTGCCCGCGCCGGCCATGCCTTCGAGGCGTTCGTACGCCGCCTGCAAAAGGGTCGGGCCCGAACTGACATTCAAAAACTGCTTGGGCAGCGCCTTGCGGCTGCGGGGCCAAAACCGAGTGCCGCCACCGCCCGCCATGATCATCGCGTGAATCATCGACCTATTCTCTCTTTGTGAAATCTCACGAGACTTGCTCGGAAGAATCCGAACACAATAAGGCTCCGTCCTTGGCCTTGCCCAGAAGAGTTGCACCGTCTGGCCATAGTTTTCGCTCGGCCAAGTCGGCGGAACTCGTCGCCGCCAGCGGCGATAGTTCGACCTCAAGTGGCTCGATCGCCTTGGCGAAAGCCGCGTCGCCTGGGAACGCCTGCGTAAGCCAAGAGCGATCGCGACCCATGAGCCCGGCGCGCACCGTTTCGGGCGAATCGGCCCCCGTGGCGTTTTTCAGCGGCGCGAAGTCTTCTTCGCGGCGGGCCATGACCAGGGTCCACCTCTTGGCCAGGGGAATCGCATCGAAAACGAATTTTTCGAACTTGAGGGCGTTTTCTTTTTCCGGGGCGACCGATTGGCCCTGCTCGTTGACATGGGGCACCTTCTTGCGTGCCAGGTGAAAGGGCAACCGCGCATGGCCGGGCGCGACTTCTTCGAGGAAAGCGCGCGAAAAAAAGTGGATCGCCGGGCTGCCGCAGCGAAACAAAAGCCGGTCCTCGGCCGCGCGGGCCTGGGCTGCCTCGGCAGGCAGGTCGGAATACTCGACCAGCGTGCAGCGCTGCGTGCCATCGGCGCCGGGCACCTGGCCGAACACGCCGACCTTTTCTTGCGGGTTGGTCTTTTCCACGGCCTTGGCCGAGACCTCGGCATCGTGCAAAAGGTGATGGCCCAGAAACATCGGGTCGGCCATCTTGACGAGCGGGTTGTCCACCTGGAAATAAAAGATCTGCGAAATCTTTTTCTTTTTCATCCACTCAAGCCAGCCCTGCCCGGCCAAGGCGGCCAGGCAGCCGCCGTGGCCATCGGGCGCGCGGAAGATGCGGCCGGGGGCCTCAAGCAGCACCTTACCCGTGGCCAGGTCCAGGGCGGGCATCGTCGATTGCTGAAAGAAGTGCAATTGATCGGGCGCCATGCCGAAACGGCGATTTTGCTCGAAGAATTCGAGCGTCGCCTCATGAGTCGCCGGGCTCGTCATCACAAGCAGGGGAATTTCCACGCGGTAGCGGCGCGACACCGCGCGCAGGCGCTCGCAGTGGTATTGAAAAAGCGATTTGCCGGAAATGGGACCGACCGGCATGCATCCCTTGGGGATCGTCGCACCCAGCCGGCTGCCCTGCCCGCCTGCAACCAACACGCAGGCAATTTCCCCCTTGGCCAGCGCCTCCTCGCCGCGCTTGGTTGCCCGGGCCGCTTGAGCCGCATCGGCTGCGGGGTCAAAGGCCAGAGGCGGGTTCAAGCCGGAAAGATCGACGGCAGCGGCTGCCTTGTCTTTGTTCTCAAAAAGACTGGCGAGCAGGGGAAAATCGAGCTCCTTGGTCTGTTCCACCAGGGCATTCTTTTGCGCCGCAGGCAATTTCTCCCATCCCAACAGCAGATGTGTTTGGCCAAACCGGTTCAGCAACTGACCCAGTTCGTCAGGAAAATCGGCGGGCAAGGAGTTGGGAGTTACCATGGCAGCCTTGTTCAAAAGGGAAAACTTAGGCCATCGTAGGCAAGACGAACATTCGGGGGAAGCGAGTCGTTCACCTCTTCGTGTTCGAGGTCGTGGCTGATATGGGTGAAAAACGCCTGGCGCGGGCTGAGCCGCTCCACCATCTCAAGTGCCTGGTCGAGACTGAAATGGGCTGGGTGCGGCTGCCGCCTGAGCGCATCGAGCACAAGGATATCCAGACCCTTGAGCATCTCCATGCTTGAGCGGGGGATCTTGTTCACATCGGTGCAATAGGCCATATCGGCGATGCGAAATCCAAACACATCGAAATGGGCATGTTCCAGCGGTATCGCGAGGACCTTTTCGCCAAGCACCTCGTTGGCGCCCGGAACGAGCCGGTGGAAATCGAGCTTGGGAATGAACCCGGCCGTCATCTGTTCGGCCGCCGGTCCAAAAGCGTAAGAGAACGATTCGCGGATACGCCTCTCCGTTTCCCCGGAACAGTGAATGGGCACCGGCCCGCCGATGAGGCGGGGAATGGGCCGCAGATCGTCCATGCCATGCAAGTGATCGGCATGAAAATGGGTCATGAGGCAGGCATGAATGTTATGCGTGCCGGCCCGAAGAAGCTGCAAGCGCAATTCGGGCGGGGTGTCAATCAAAATATTTCCTTGGGACAGGCGGATCAGCGCGGCACAGCGGTAGCGGTGGTTGCGCGGATTGGTGGAGGTGCAGACGGGGCAATCGCAGCCCAGCATCGGCACGCCCACCGAAGTTCCGGTCCCAAGGAAAGTGAAATTTCGCGTCATGTACCGTGCGAGATCGAGAAAAAACCGCCCAAAAGAACAAGCCGGCCGTCTCGCTAAAACTCCCCGGTGCCGCGCTTGGACCACCAGGGAAGCTGCGTGCCTCCGTCGATCGACATGATCGATCCGGTGATCGAATCGCTTTCCGGATCGCACAGGAACGCGACGCCGCGAGCGACTTCCTCGGGGCGCATCAGACGGCCCATCGGCAGCGATTTGCCCGAGCGGTCGAGTACATCCTCGGAAAAGAACTTGCGCTCGCCGGGAGTGTCGCACCAGCCGGGGTAGATCATATTGACGCGAATGTGTTTCGGGATCAGTTCGACCGCCGCGGTGCGGCCCATCTGATCGAGCGCCGCCTTGGCCATGTTGTACGCCATGCAGGAAGGCGTCGCGATATGGGAGTGAGGCGAACTGATGAGCACGGCGCTGCCCGGTTTTTGAATGTGAATGAGGCGGTTGGCAAAGGCCCTCAGGCAATAGAAGGCGCCCCAAAGGGTGACATTGACCGTCTTGTGAAAGCCTTCCATGTTGGCCAGGTGAAAGAACTCCCGGTCGCTGTAGACCGCGCTCGTCACCAGAATGTCGATGGGACCAAGCGTCTTGGAACCTTCGTCGAACATCGCTTCGACGGCTTTTTGATCCGACACATCGGTGCCGATTTCCACAACCTTGCGGCCGAGCGCTCGAATCTGCGAGGCGACTTCGCTGCCACCCGCGGGCCAGCGCAAATCGTTGAGGACGATATCAGCGCCCGCCTGCGCCAGCGCCAAGGCCGACGCCCGGCCGATGCCCCCACCCGCCCCAGTCACCAGCGCCACACTGCCCGCACACTTCATCATGCCGCTCCCCACCAAAGCTCCCATGTCGCATCCTACGCCTTGGACCAACTTGGAATAACATGGATGTGGATATCTTAGGACAATTGCGGCGCGCCTGAGGATGGACCCTTTTCCCACCTTCCAAATCGATGATCCTCCCTGGATTCGTCCCGAGGCGGCCTACATCCACATCCCCTTTTGCGCGCACCGCTGCGGTTATTGCGATTTCGCGATCGCCACCGGCAAGGATGAGCGGGTTGACGCGTATTTGGCCGCCCTCGATGTCGAAATGCGTCTCGTGGGAGAGCCAAAACCGGTCAAAACAATCTTCGTGGGGGGCGGCACGCCCAGCCACCTCGATCTGGGACAACTGGAAAAACTCTGCAAGGTCTTGAAAAATCGTCTCGTTTGGTCGCCCGGCGCCGAGGTTTCGCTGGAAGCGAACCCGGAATCGTTGACCCAGGAAAAAGTGCGCCTTCTTAAGGATGCCGGCTTCACCCGGATCAGCCTGGGAGCCCAGTCTTTCTCCCGCCAAACCCTGAACCAGTTGGAGCGCCCGCACGAGCCCGCCGCCGTTTGCGATGCGGTCTCGATCGTGCAATCTTCTGGGATGGCCGTGTCGGTCGATCTGATTTTCGGCGCCCCCGGCCAATCGATTGAAGACTGGGCTCACGATCTGGACCGCGCCATGGCGCTTGGAGTCGGCCATTTGAGCACTTATGGGCTCACTTACGAAAAAGGCACTCCCCTGGAAAAGCGCGTCCGCCTGGGCATGGTCCGCCCCGTGGACGAGGAATCCGAGAGGGCGATGTACGCGCTTTCGATGGATCATTTGGGCGCGGCCGGCTATCGCCATTACGAGATTTCCAATTTCGCGCTAACTGGGCAAAAATGCCGCCACAACGAGGTCTACTGGGCCAATGAAGCCCACTGGGGCTTCGGCATGGGGGCCTCGGGATATGTCGCTCTTAATCGCGAGTTAAATACCCGGGATCTGGAACGCTATATCCGCCTGTGCGAATCGGGCAAGCGGGCCACCTTTCAAGGGGAAACCCTGCCTCCGCGCGACCGGGCGATCGAGACGATGGCGCAAAACCTGAGGCGTTCGACCGGCATCGACCGGGATCGATTTTCGCTGCAGACCGGCTTCAATCTTGCTATCTTGTTGGGCAAAGAGGCGGCGCAATTGGCAAAGCAGGGACTCGTGGAATGGGACGATGCGGGATTGCGCCTGACGCGCGCCGGCCGTTTCGTGGGAGATGCGGTCATCGAACGATTGATGCGTTTCGCGGCGTAAAGAAATCATCAGGGAAACAGGGAACATGAAGAAGGCTTTTGCGGCAATGGGTTTGATGTTGTTTGGCCTTGCAGCCCTCGGTTTAGCCGTCATGCCGGTGGAGACTCAAGCCAAACAACCGGCCCCCTCCTTGCCCTTGCAGATCGCCTGCCCGCTGACTTCCGGTCCGATCCTGATCGACGGCAAGCTCGACGACGCGGCATGGAGCAAGGCACCCTGGTCAGAGCCCTTTGTCGACATCGAAGGCGACAAGAAGCCGAAGCCGCCCCTGGAAACCCGCATCAAGATGCTGCATGACGACAAGGCGCTGTACATCGCCGCCAAATTGGAAGAACCTCACCTTCAAGGAGTGTTCACCGAACACGACAGTTACATCTTCCATCTCGACAACGATTTCGAAGTGTTCCTCGACCCCGACGGCGACGGCCATAACTACGGGGAACTGGAGATGAACGCCCTCAACACAACCTGGGATCTGTTATTGACCCGGGCGTATCGCGATGGCGGCCAGGCGCTCGATTCCTGGGAGATCAAGGGGCTGAAAACCGCGGTTGCGCTCGACGGCACGATCAATAACCCGGCCGATGTCGACAAAGGCTGGACGATTGAAATCCGCATCCCCTGGAAAAGCCTGTCAGAAATCGGCGCCAAGACGCCGCCCAAACCGGGAGATCGCTGGCGCATCGCCTTCTCCCGGGTCGAATGGGAATGGGACATCAAGGATGGCAAATATGTCAAGAAAGCGGGCAAACCGGAACGCAACTGGGTCTGGTCCCCCCAGGGAGAAATCAACATGCATCTACCGGAGCGTTGGGGGTCGGTCGTTTTCACGGGCGCCGAAGACGGCAACAAGCCGCTGCCCGAGGATTTCCTGGCGCCGGCACGGCTTCATCTGGGCAGGGTGCATCAGGAAATGCTCGCCAGACGAGAAAAGAAGGGAACCTTTGCCCTGGATCAAACGATGGGCGCGGCCTTTCAGGGGCCAAAAGATTGGACCAACCAGTCGCTTGCCACCACCAAAAACCTTTACGAGTACCGCTTGGGCCATTCCAATGGAACGGTCGTGACGATCAGCCAAGACGGCAGATTGCAAGAAAGCGGAGCCGAAAAGAAGTAGCAGCGGCCGCACGCCTGCGGTCATGAGAGGGTCCTAAACACCGACGGCCTGATCGC
>Ga0208492_1000160_pt1 | contig 69023 bp, 47 predicted proteins | sample Subbioar_CSW14AB_FD_184820 | JGI IMG/M metagenome (GOLD analysis project Ga0208492, IMG submission 184820) | Serpentinite rock and fluid subsurface biosphere microbial communities from McLaughlin Reserve, California, USA - CR12Mar_CSW14AB (SPAdes) | ecosystem: Environmental > Terrestrial > Deep... | reverse complement strand
GGGGGCTGCCGGTCTCGGCAGGCGCCTTCGGTCCGGCTCGGGTCGGCTTGCGCGTCCTCGAGGCCGAACCGATCTGGAAGGGAAGAAGGGTTGCGCATGTCGGCATGACCGCACCGAAGGATCTGGCGACGCCCCGGCGTTCAAGCGCGCGCGGGCGAGGTCGACGGCCGGGCGTGCACCGGTAGCTTCAAGGTCCTTCCTCACTTCTTCGCGTCTCCGCGCCTTCGTGTGAAGTCACAAGACGCTCCGACAATTGCCGTGCGAGTCGCGATGAGTCCACAGTTCTTGAAGCCCGGGGGAACGGAAATCCCTTCGGATCGACCCGAATGAGAAGTGCTCTCTAGCGCTCTAGAGCGGACTAGCCGCCCCGCCGCCTCAGCTCCTCGCGCAGTCGTTCGAGCTCGGCCTCGGCACGGTCGGCTCTCTCGGCTTCGCGCGTCGCCCTCTCGGCTTCGCGCGCCGCCTTCTCGGCCTCGCGCGCCGCTCTGTCGGTCTCGCGCATCGCGCGTGCGTGCGCGTCGTCGAGCGGGTTGCCCTCATCGTCGATCCAGCGGAGCCAGGGGATGTGCAGTCCCTTCCAGTCACCGGGAATGACCCCGAGCCTCAGACCGAGCGGAGCACACGCGACACGGCCGCGAGCATCTGGCTCGATGCGCGTGTAGTCGCGCGTGGCCGGATCGAGCTCGTAAGCGTCGAGCTGGTATGTGAAGGGATCATAGATGGCGTAGAACGGCACCCGCAGCAGCCGCGCGTAGATGCCCATCTTCTTGCCGCGGTCGACGTCCTCCGTCGAGTCGGACGTGATCTCGATGACGACGTCGGGCGCCCGGCCGTCTTCTTCCCAGACGACCCACCTCTTGCGCTCGCGGCGCTCGGTATCGAGCACCACGAACACGTCGGGCGCGCGGAAGTCGTTCTTCAGCGCCTGCGTCTCGCTGAAATAGACGGCCCGCGTAGAAGTCCTGGCGATCGCGCCAGGCATCCTTCAGCGTGTCGATCAGCAGGATCATCTGCTCGCGATGGCGTTCGGATTCCAAGGGCTCACCGTCGTCGAAGGGGAGGTCCTCCCCACGCGGCGGCCTGGGCTCCATGGAATCCGAGGAAACGGGCATGCTTCGAGGATTCATGATGGTGGGGGACGCCGCAAGAGGGCGCACCCGGCAGGCTCACGCGGCCGGCGGAAGCGGCGGACCGCCGGCGGACCGCCGGCGTGATGCTCAACTGGTGGGCCAGAACTCGACGTCGAACGACCACAGCGACGCGGTGAGCGTGCGGTATTCGCCGCCGACGCCGATCTTCCGGCTCGCGAGCTCGGCGATCGCGCGGGCGTCGAGGTCGATGGTGTTCTCGAAGCGCAGCGAGATCTTCGCGGTGCGCGGGCGTGCGTTCAGACGCAGTTGCACCAACGCGCGGAGCTGTGGATCGACCTCGGTCCAACGCGCGAGCGCCTCGGGGAGATGCGGCGGAAGCGGAGGCTCGTCGAGCTCGACGTACACCTGACGCGCGACGGAGTTCTTCTGATCGAAACGCGCGGTGAGCCCGACCTGACCGGCGGCCTCGTCGAGGGGCACGTCCACGTTCGCGCCGGCGCCGCGCGAGAGCACCTCGCCCGAGACGATCTCGATCCGCCTCGCGCCGAGCGATGCCGCGATCTGCACGAAGGCGGCGAGCTTCTCCTGGGCGAGCCGCTCGTTGGCAACCGCGGGCGCGAGGTAATGGTCCTCGACGCACGGATCGAGCACGTACGCCGCGCCGTCGACGGGGTGACCGTGATCGAATCGGAACCGCTCGACCGCGTCGCGGGGCGAGAGGTGCGGGATGGGAATCTCGCCCTTGGTGGTGAGGCGCTCGAGGAATCCCTGCTTCCTGGTCTCGCTCGCCTGGAACGTGCTCGCGAGGTATCCGCTCGCCGCCAGGGTCGGTCCGAGCGCCGTGGCGATGACGCCGACGATGCCGCCCGCGAGTGGCCCCCCGACGAGCGCGACCACCTTGCGCCAATCGAGCTGCGCCATGAGCTCGCGGTACTTGACCTCGCTCGCGACCAGGACCAGGCGACGCTCTTCGGGCCTCAGATGATCGAAGTCGACGTGCATGGACTCACATCGATCGCGACGAGGGGACGGGCTCGGGGTCCTCGTTGCCGAGCCACCCCCAGCGCTCGCCGATTTGGGTGATCGAGTTCACCAGTTGGACGAGGCCCTGCTGCTTGGCGAAGAAGTCGCTGACCCCGAGGATGGAGAACCGCCAACGTTCGGCCTCGTCCTGCCGATCGGTCACCACCACCACGCGCGTCTCGGTGCCGCGCTCCATCGCCCGCAGGCGACTGATCGTCTCGACGCCGTCGAGGCCGGTGACGTTCAAATCGAGCAACACCAGATCGGGCACCGCGCGCTCGGCTTTGGTCAGGGCCTCGACCCCGGACCGCGCGACCGACACCGCGACCTGCCTCCGGTAGAACGCGAGCTGCGCCGCGCGTGCTGCGACCTTGCGGAAGGCGTCGTCGTCGTCGACCACGAGGATCTTGAGGAGCTCGCCGCGCCCTGGACCGAGGCCCTCGGGATAGGAAGGCGCCGGCTCGGTCGCTCCCGCGCGCCACTTGCCGATCGCGCCGTCGAGGGCACCGAGCAGCGAGGCGAATCCCTCGTAACGCGCGTGCGGATCCTTCGCCAACATCCGGGTCATCACGCGATCGAAGGTGCGGAGGTTGGGCCGGAGCGACGAGAGCAGCGGCGGCTCCTCTGTCGCGTGTGCCCGCAGTTGCCCCTCGACGGTGTCGTCGAGGAACGGCAGTCGACCGGTGAGCAGCTCGAACGCGGTGACACCGAACGCGTAGACGTCCGCCGCCGGTCCGACGTGATCGCCGCGCGCCTGCTCCGGCGCCATGTACGAGGGTGAGCCGGCCGCGGCGTGGCCGAGCCGCTGATCGTGCGGCATCGCGAGCCCGAAATCGACGAGCACCGGGCGACCGCTGTCGGTCTCGATGACCACGTTCCCCGGTTTGACGTCGCGGTGGGTCATGCCGGTGGTGTGCACGGCCACGAGGCCCGAGGCGACCTGCCGGAGAATCGTCAGCGCGCGATACGTCGGCACGTCGACGCCGTGGTTGGCGTGCTCGGTGATGATCTCGTCGAGGTCGCGCCCCGCGACGTACTCCATCGCGAAGAACATCGACCCATCGTCGGTGCCGAACGCATAGACCTGCACGACGTTCTCGTGCCGAACCGACGCGAGCGCCGCCGCCTCGTGCTGGAAGTGGTCGACCACCTCGGGACGCGCGGCGAGCTCCGGCGCGATCAGCTTGAGCGCGACCTTGCGCCCGAGACCGATGTCCTGCGCGAGGTAGACGACGCCCATCGATCCGCGCGCGACCTCGCGCTCGACCATGTAGCGGCCGTCGATCATCGGCACCGTCCCAGCGGTGATCGCAGGCCACTCGTCCGCTCTTCGGCGCCGCCCACCGGTGCGCGAGCTCCGCAGATCTTCGACCATCTGGCCGTCAGGCTACCAGATCACTCCAGCGTGGTGTTGTCGCGGATCGACGGGAACGAGAACGCTTGATCGACGGTGAGCACAACCGCCATCGGCGAGACATTCGGTGGGAGCCCGCCTCGGGCGAGCGGGAAGCCCACGTCGAGGCGGAACGCGACCCGATCGAACTGGGGGAAGAGCGCGCGCACGCCTGCGCCGACCGAGTGGTGCATCGAGAGGTCCGAGGCGTGCTCGTAGGCGTCGCCTGCGTCGTGGAACAGCACGAGACCCCACATCGTCTTGAGGATCTCGAGCGGCTTGGTCCGGAACTCGAGCGTGTACGCCACCGCGTTCGGACCGAAGAAGGCGCGCGTCGGCCACCCGCGCGGGCGGGTCTCGCCGCCGAGCGACTCGTTGAGGTTCAGGTAATTGCGGAACCGCCGCACGATGCCGCCGTCGAACAGCAAACGGCCGAACCCGGTGCGCGGCGAGACGATGCGCAGACGACTCTCGACGTTCGCGTCGGTGACCTGATCGGTCTGGCTCTCCATGACGCCTTCGAGCGATGCGCGCGCGATGCCGTCGCCGAGCGCCTGCGTCCACTGGGTGCGGAGGAGCGTGCCGAGGAAGTTGCGCGATGAGCCGAACGCCTTGGCGACGGGGTAGACGCGTGCGATCACGTCGTGGCCCAGGCGGTAGTCCTCCTGCAGACCGAGGATCTCCACGTCGAGCACGCGGAGATAGTCGTTCTTGTACGTCTGCCACTGGAGGAACGGCCCGACCCGGGTGTCGCTGCGGGGCAGCACTCGTCGCTCGAACTCGGCGACCGCGACCGGATCGAAGCCGGTCTGATCGATCGTGTGATAGACGTTGCTCTTCGCCTCGACGCCGAACGTGAAGTCTTGCTTGAACGCCCAACCGAACGACCGAAGCGCCTGTGCCCGGGCGAGCGCCGTCGAGCGGCGGTATTGCCAGGGGATGAAGTCCGGCTGCGGGGTGTCCTTGGCATCGAACGTGGCTAGCTGCGCGTTGGTGTAGCGGCGGGCGATGTCGATGTTCCACTGCGCGCGTGCCTCCCACGCCCACTCGGTGCGCGTGGAGAACAGCGGACGGGTGAGGAGCAGCGTGCCGTAGCTGCCCTCGGTGCCCTTTCCCTCGCGGTTGACCACTACCCCGAGGTTCGCGGTCGCCTGGGTGCGGGTGCCGGCGACCCAGGGGATCTTGTACAAGCCGCCGACCGAGTACGAGAGCGGGTAGAGCAGGAAATCGATCGCCGCGACGTGGTGGGTGCCGAAGACGTTCTGCTCACTGGGCTGGAGATAGAAGTATTCGAGCCCGTTTGCATATCGGAAGTTCGAATTGAGCCGCAGGCTCCACACGTCTTTGGTGATCAAGAGCACGCGCACCGAATTCGGCTTGCTGCCCTTCACCGGCACCGCGAGCACGACCGAGAGCTGACCCGAGAGCTTGCGCAGGTTGCGCGCGGTCTCGTCGATCAACACCTTGCGGTACGTGTCGCCGGGTTGGACCAGGAGCTCGCGCGAGATGGTGTACGGACGCGAGGTCCAGTGGAACACGTTGAACACCGTGGGCACCGGATCGCGCTTCTCGAACACGTCGAGCGTGACCACGTCGTAGCCCTCGACGACCTTGCCTTCGGGCGCGGGCTCGACTTCTCGTCCGGTCTGTTCGAGCCCGAGCCGAATCGACTCCTTCTCGTACGGCGAGTACTCGTGCGTGACCGACTTGGGCGGCGGCGGCTCGTCCGCGCGCGCGGTGACCGAGGCGAGAGAGATCGCGAGGGCGAAGGGGGCGAGGCGCACGCCCGGCCCAGCCTACCCGATCGAGGCCGCCGGAGGCGGCGCGGTGATCGGGACCGACTGACGCGCGAAACGGCCGGCGCTAGGGCAGGGGGATGGAACACCGTCCCCTCGGTCGCAGCGGCTTGAACGTGTCGGTCCTCTGTCTCGGCACGATGACCTTCGGCTGGACCGCCGACGAGGCCACCTCGTTCCGGATCATGAGCGAAGCGCTCGCGCGGGGGATCGATTTCTTCGACACCGCCGACATCTACTCGCGGTGGTCGAGCAGCTCGTACAGCGGCAAGACCGAGGAGATCATCGGTCGTTGGCTCGCCGAGGATCGATCGCGCCGCGATCACATCGTGCTCGCGACCAAGGTGCGTGGCGAGATGAGCAAGGACCCGACCGATCAAGGGCTCTCTCGCCGCCACATCGAGAAGTCGATCGAGAACAGCCTGCGCCGGCTGCAGACCGACCGCATCGATCTGTATCAATCGCACTGGTTCGACGACGCAGTCGGGCAGGACGAGACGCTGCGCGCCTACGAAGACCTGATGCGCGCGGGGAAGGTGCGTGCGATTGGGTGCTCCAATTTCGACGACGCCCAGCTCGAGGAATCGCTCGCCACCTCGGCGCAGCTCGGCATCCACCGGTACGAGTCGGTGCAGCCGCACTACAACCTGCTCGAGCGCGCCGGGTTCGAGCGCAAGGTCCGCGCGCGGTGCCTCCACGAGGGCATCGGGTGCATCCCGTACTCGCCGCTTGCGGGCGGCTTCCTCACGGGCAAGTACACCCGTGGCGGGGAGGCGCCGGCGGGCAGCCGTGGCGAGAGCAGCGGACGCATCGCCGCCTACATGGCCGAGCCGCGCAGCTTCGATCTCACCGAGCGACTCGCGCTGATGGCCCACGGCCACCACTCCACCCCGGCGCGTGTCGCCCTCGCGTGGCTCCTGCAAGCGCCGGCCGTCACCAGCGCCATCGTCGGCGCCAACACAGTCGATCAACTCGTCGATGCGATTGGGGCCGCCGAGCTCCACCTCGGGACCGACGAGTTCGCCATCCTCGACAATCTCAGCGCCCACACCACGTGAAACAAAGTTGACGGAACACGCGCAGGACTTCCAAGGGATTGGAGCGGCGGGCATGCGATTCATCGCTCGGCGCGACAGGTGATCATGCGACCTCCGCCCCTGCTTCTCGCGACCATGACCTTCCTCGCGGCCTGCGGTGCGCGCACGCCCATCGAGTCGGAACGAGCGGTCGAGGGTGCGTTCTGTCCGACCGCACCGATGGACGATCAGCTCTGCCCGACCTTGCAGGACGGCTGCACCTACTTCCTCACCGACCCCGATCGCGGGTGTGTCACCGCCTCGACCTGTCGTTGCTCGAGGGGGCGCACGGTGGGTTGCGGCACCAGCGGCTTGTGCTCGACGGGCGGAGGCGATCCGCTCGATCGTTGCGCGCCAGGCATTCTCTGTGGGGCGACGAAGTTCGGCTGTGTCGTCGAGTCCTGCGGCCGATCCTGCACCTGCGGCCCCGACGGCCGTTGGCAGTGCGGACCGGACGCCTGCGACCGCTGACCTTGCGCCGCCGACGCAGCGTTTGCGCGTCGGATCGGGGGCTCAGGATGCAAATTCGACGTCCGCCAGGCTTGGTACGGCGACTGCTCCATGTGCGCCCTTCGTACTCAAGCGCGGAGGTTGCCCATGCGCGTCGTCCTGGTCGGTGCCGATCTCGAGGAGAACCTCGGAGTGGGAATGATCGCCGCCTGCGCCGAACGCGCCGGCCACCGCGTCGACGTCGTGCCGTTCGACACGTCGCCCCAGCTGCCCCGCGTCGCCGAGTCGATTCTCGCGAAGCGGCCCGACGTCGTCGGTCTCAGCGCGCAGTTCCAACACCGGTCGCATGACTTCCTCTCGCTCTCGCGCGAGCTCCGCGCGCGTGGGTACCAGGGACACGTCACCGCCGGCGGGCAGTTCCCCACGATGGCGTTCCGCGAGGTGCTCTCACGCGGGAACGGCATCGACTCGGTCGTGCTGCACGAGGGTGAAGAGACCTTCGTCGAGCTGCTCGACGCGCTGGCGAACGCGCGTCCCCTCGACGACGTCGCCGGCCTGGCGCTGCCCAATCGGGGAATGCCCTACCGCACGCCCGGTCGTGCGCTCGCGGACTTGGACTCCGTGCCGTTCCCCAAGCGCTACCGCGGCCACGCCCGACACCTCGGCGTGCCGTTCATTCCGATCATGGGCAGCCGCGGCTGTTGGGGCTCGTGCAGCTACTGCTCGATCACCACGTTCTACCGCGACGCGCGCGCCCACGGCGGCGGCAAGATGCTCCGCCACCGCACGCCCGAGAACATCGCGCGCGAGATGGCGCTGCTCACGCACGCCGCCGGCGGTCGCGGCATCTTCTGCTTCCACGACGACAACTTCCTGCTCCCCCGGCCGGCCGACAGCGCGGCACGCGTGCAAGCCATCCTCGATGCGTTCGGCGAGTACTCCGATGGCAAGGTCGCGCTCATCGGCAAGTGCCGTCCCGATTCGATGACCCCGGAGCTCGCGCGCACGCTCGCGCGACAAGGCGTCATCCGTCTGTACATCGGCGTGGAGAACGCCGCCCAACACGGCGCCGACGCGCTCAACCGCAAGACGCAGACGAGCCACGTACGCGGTGCCCTCCGCGCCGCACGTGAAGCGGGCATCTTCTGCTGTTACAACCTGCTCCTCTTCGAGCCCACGAGCACGCTCGACGACATTCGCGAGAACATCCGGTTCATTCGCGACCACGCCGAGCACCCCGTCAACTTCTGTCGCGCCGAGCCGTACCACGGCACGCCGATGCACGACTCGCTCGCCGCGAAGGACGCGCTCACCGGCAGCTACTTCGGCTGGGATTACCGCGTAGAGAACGATCGCGCGGAGCTCTTGTTTCGTATTTGCGCCGCTGCGTTCCGAGATCGCAACTTCGCCTGCGACGGCGTCGGCAATCGGTACATGGGCCTCGGCTACTCGGCCAAGGTCCTTCAGTTCTTCCACGGAGAGCACCCGCGCGCCCACACCCTCGCGGGTCGCGCCCGCGAGCTCACCCGGCGCATCGCCGGCGAGACGGCCGATCTGCTCGAAGAGGCGCTCGAGATCGCCGCGCACGCCGACCTCGCCGATCACGATGGCATCGCGCGCGAGACGGCGATCCTCGGCCTGAAGATCGTCGCGCTCGATCGCGTGTGGCACCGCGCGATGGACGAGCTGCAGCGCGACATGCGCCAATTCGTCGAGGCGCTCGAGGCGCCCGTTCCCCTCCGGCCGAAGAGCAAGCTGCTCACACTCGTCCAGCAAGCGGCGTTCGCTTCCGCGCTCTCGGTGTGGTCCACCGGCTGCGGCGGCGAAGTCAGCGATCCGGTGCCTTCCGACACGGGCATCAAAGACACCGGCGATGGCATGGTGTCCGATCCACTGCCGCACGACACCGGCTTCGACTTCGGCCCGGTCGACGCGCTCCCGCCCGACACCGGCTTCGATTTCGGTCCCGCCGATCCGCTCCCGCCCGACACCGGCGTGGGAGACACCAAGAGCGACGCGATGTTCGGCCGTCTCGAGCGTCCGATCGATCAGTGGCAGGACACCACCCCCAAGCGCAGCCAACGCACGCGCGACCTCGCGCTGTGGGATGCCCCACAGGTCACGCTGTCTGCCAAACGCGTGGGCGATCAAGTCGTCGCGCAGGTGTGCGGCGGTCCACCCACCGTCGGTACCCGTTGGCAGGCCGAAGGCAGCGTCGACACCCTCGACGGCCGGACGATCACCTGGACGCCGTCCAGCGCCGACGATCGCCTCGCGGTCGCCGTCCGGAGCGAGGGCGGCATCACCGTCCTCGCCCTTCGTGCGCGCGACGTCTGATTACTGCACGATTCCCACGACCTCGATCGTGAAGATCAACGCCGAGTACGGCGGGATCTTCGGCGGTGCGCCCTTGGCGCCGTAGCCGAGCGACGCGGGGACGAACAACCGACGCACGCCGCCGACGCGCATGCCCGGCACACCCGCGTCCCAACCCTTGATCAACATCCCCACGCCGATCCCGAACTTCACCGGACCGTTCTTCGTCTCGTCGAACACCGTCCCGTCTTCGAGCGTTCCCACGTACTTCACCTCGATGGTGTCGCCCGCCTTCACCTCGGCTCCGGTGCCGATGGTGAGATCGGTGATCTCGAGTCCGGGGTAATCCGGGTGCGCGTGTTTGCTCGTGCTCGGGGGCTCGCTCGATGAGAACGTCGGCGGTGCCGGCTCGGGCGCGACTGCGGCTGCCGGCGGCGGCGTGCTCACCGCGGCTCCACCACACGCCATCAACGTGACCACCCCGACGAGAGCCCAGCGCATCGCGCGAGCATACGCGAGCGCACGCAACCGGTGGCTGCGCCCGGTCGAGGGGGCGCTAAGATGTCGTCCATGTCTCGTTCGCAGGATGCTCGCTCGCCTGGCGTGGTCATCCAATACGAGGTCCCGCGCACGCGGCCGGACTGGACGCTCCCGGAGGAGCCCGTGCCCGAGTCGCAGCCGCATGACCAGACCCTCGACTTGCTCAAGGCCATCCTGCTCGCATGGGTCGCGCGTACCGGCGCTTCCGCGCAGGTCGCCCGCAACCTCGCGGTGCGCTGGGAGCCGAGTCAGCCGAACATCGGTGTCGATCCAGACCTGAGTGTGATCGACCCGCGAACGCCGGAGGGCGACGAGCTCGAGAGCCTCTGCACGTGGAAGCCCGGGCACACCGCGCCGCGGCTCGCCATCGAGGTCGTGAGCAGCAAGCCGCGGAAGGACTACGAGACGATCGTGGATCGCTTCGCCGCCGCCGCCGTCGAGGAACTATGGCTCTTCGACCCGCAGCTCGCGGGTGCAACACGCCTCGGCGGTCCGGATCGCCTGCAGCTCTGGCGCCGACAGGACGATCGTTTCGTTCGTATCTACGCCGGCGAGGGTCCGTTCTTCTCCCCCGCGCTCGCCGCCTGGGTGTTCGCGGTCAACGAGGGCCAACGTCTTCGCATCGCCGACGATCGCGAGGGCACCGCCTGGTGGATGACCCGCGAAGAAGCGGAACGCACAGCCAAGGAAGCAGCGGTCCTGGCCAAAGACGCCGAGCGCGTGGCGAAAGAAGCCGCGCTCGCGCGTGTTCGCGAGCTCGAAGAGGAGCTGAGCAAACGCGGCGGATGACTCACTCGATCGACGAGCAACCCCGCCCCTCTCCGTAGCAGCCGATCGCCCATGCAGCGTTGAGCGATGCGAAGCACTCCTCGGCGAACCAACGCCCCGAATTACAGCGGACGGAGACCGCCACGCAGACGCCCGTCTGCGGGTACGTGCACAGCTCCCACGGTTGCGTGCAGGGCGCGCCGTTCGACGGACGCTCGGACGGACAGGTCTTCACGGCGGGAGGCGAGGGCTTCATGCAGGCGATCGACCACATGCGCCTCTCGTCGAAATCGTTGCAGACCGACCAGCAGGAGTCCCCGTCTTTGGTGTACGGGCACTTCATCGGGCTGCTGCACGGTGTTCCTTCGTCGGGAATCGTGGCCGGACACGCGCTCGTATCTGGAGCGCCAGCGTCCGTCGGCAGCGGTTCTCGAGCCGGCAATGTGAACAGCTCGCACTTGCCGCTTCTGCAGCCAACCAGCCCGCCGCACGCATCGGTCGGTCCGGCGTCGACCATCCGAGCGCCCTCGCGCTCAATCAACTCCGGATCGCGCACGCTCCAGGCAATGAAATTGCTGTAGTCGACCGGATCAGGGCAGGGATCCTCGCGGCATCCGCCGAGGCCCACCGCCAGGACGATTCCCGCCATCCACCGCACGCTCCCAAACGTAGCAGACAAAGCAAGAGAGCCCCGGAATCGCTCCCAGGGCTCTCTCGTCTCGTGCTCTAGACTCTAGACCCTAGACTCTAGACCTCTCGCGAAGCGATCAATTCGCTTCTTCGAACTCCGCGTCGATGACGCCTTCCTTCTTCTTCTCGCCGCCTGGCTGGCTCGGGGTTCCACCACCCGCGGCGCCGCCGCCGTCGCCCGGACCCGCGCCACCGTCGCCCGCGCCCTTGTACATGGCCTCGGCGATGCGGTGCGACTCCTTCTCGAGACGCGCGGTGACGTCCTGGATCGCAGGGTCGTCCTGACGCTCGACCGCCTGACGGCCCTCCTTGAGGAGCGCCTCGAGCTTGGCGATGTCGTCGGCCGGCAGCTTGTCCTTGGACTCGCCGATGGTCTTCTCCATCTGGTAGACCATCGCGTCGAGCTTGTTGCGGCGCTCGACCTGCTCGCGACGGGCCTTGTCCTCGGCCTCGTGCTCCTGCGCTTCCTTCACCATGCGCTGGATCTCGTTCTCGTTGAGACCCGAGGCGCCCTCGATGCGCTTCTGGACGTCCTTGCCGGTGGCGAGGTCCTTGGCGCTGACGTTGAGGATGCCGTTGGCGTCGATGTCGAAGGTGACCTCGATCTTCGGAACGCCACGCGGCGCCGGCATGATCCCCTCGAGGTGGAACTTGCCGAGGGTGCGGTTGTAGCGGGCCTCGGCGCGCTCACCCTGCAGGATGTGGATCTCGACCGAAGGCTGGCTGTCGGCCGCCGTCGAGAAGATCTCCTTCTTCTGCGTGGGAATGGTGGTGTTGCGCGGAATCATCGCGGTCATCACGCCGCCGAGCGTCTCGACGCCGAGGCTGAGCGGGGTGACGTCGAGGAGGACGAGGTCCTTCACGTCGCCGGAGAGAACGCCGGCCTGCACGGCCGCGCCGATCGCGACGACCTCGTCCGGGTTCACGCCACGGTGCGGCTCCTTGCCGAAGAAGTCCTTCACGACCTTGCCGACGAGCGGGATGCGCGTGCTGCCGCCGACGAGGACGACCTCCTGGATGTCCTTCGGCGACTTCTTCGCGTCGGCGAGGGCCTTGCGCACCGGCTCCATCGAGCGGTCGACGAGATCCTGGATCATCTGCTCGAGCTTCGAGCGCGAGAGCCGCACGTTCATGTGCTTGGGGCCCGACGCGTCGGCGGTGAGGAACGGCAGGTTGATCGTGGTCTCGTTGGTCGACGAGAGCTCGATCTTCGCCTTCTCCGAGGCCTCCTTGAGGCGCTGGATGACCATCTTGTCCTTGGAGACGTCGATGCCGGTGTCCTTCTTGAACTCGGCGATCAGCCACTCCATCACGCGCTCGTCGATGTTGTCGCCGCCGAGGTGCGTGTCGCCGTTGGTCGAGATGACCTGAACGACGTTGTCGCCGACCTCGAGGATCGAGATGTCGAACGTGCCGCCGCCGAAGTCGTAGACCGCGATGACCTCGTCCTTCTTCTTGTCGAGGCCGTAGGCGAGCGCCGCCGCGGTGGGCTCGTTGACGATGCGCTTGACGTCGAGGCCCGCGATGCGGCCGGCGTCCTTGGTCGCCTGGCGCTGGGCGTCGTTGAAGTACGCGGGGACGGTGATGACCGCCTCGGTGATCTTCTCGCCGAGCTTCTCCTCGGCGGCCTTCTTCAGCTTCATCAGCACGCGGGCGCTGACCTCGGGCGGCGTGAAGTTCTTGCCGCGGATGTCGACGGTGGCCTCGCCGTGCTGGCCGCGCTTGATGTGATACGGAACGCGCTTGGTCTCGTCGCCGACCTCTTCGAAGCGGCGGCCCATGAAGCGCTTGATCGAGTAGACCGTGTTCTCCGGGTTGGTGACCGCCTGACGCTTGGCGATCTGCCCGACGAGCACCTCGTCCTTCTCGTCCCAGGCGACCACGGAGGGCGTGAGGCGCGATCCTTCCTCGTTCTCGAGGACGCGCGGCTCTTTACCCTCCATGACCGCAACGACCGAGTTCGTGGTTCCGAGATCGATTCCGATGATCTTGCCCATGACGCTGAGTCCTCCGGATGCGGCCTTCCGCTTAGGGAGCGGGACCGTACTGCTGCTGCTCGCCGGGGGGTCGGGCTTGACCCAGCCCCCTCAATTTCCGGGCCAACCTAAGCACGCAGCACCGTGGGTCAACCCCGGACAAGGGGTCTGCAACAACCGTACTTTCCGCTGAGAATTACGCGGCTTGGCTCAGCTTCGGCGCCTTCCCGAACGCAGGAGGAGGAGCCCGAGGAGGGCGGCGGAGAGACCCGTGGCGCCCGGCGACCGTCCCGGAATGGTGCACCCGCAGCCACCGGCGTCCTCGGTCGTTCCATCCCCGGCGGTGACCGTGGGGGCGGCGACGCAGGTCTTGGTCGGGAGATCGCAGACGAACCCGTTGGAGCAGTCGTTCGAGCTCCCGCAGGTGCCGCGGCACGCGCCGAACGCCGGCTCGCAGATGTACGGCGTGCAGTCGAAGGGAACGACGTCGCTCGCCGGGCACTTGCCGCCGGGCTCCGAGCAATACGCCGGGCCGACGCCGTTGTTCGAGCCGACGCAGCGGTTGCGAGCGCACATGGTGCCGGCGCCGGCGCCGATGCACTGCCCGTCGCCGCCGCAGGTGCCGAGGCACGACAGCGCCGGGCCGCACTCGTTCTTCAGGTCGACGCCGATCGGCTCTTGGACGCACTCGCCCGGATTGCTGAGGAGCGCGCACGAGTGGCACTTGTCGGCGCACGCCGTGTTGCAGCACACGCCCTCGACGCAGTGGCCGGTCGAGCACTCGCTGTCCTTGCTGCAGCGCGCGAAATCGACGTTCAGCACCGGCTTGGCCGGGATCGTCGGCGCGGGCGCGTCGGCGATCGGGAGCCCCGAATCACCCCCTCCCGAGTCACCCGGGCCAGCGTCGAACGCCGCCGGGCCACACTTGCCGGTGGTGGTGTTGCAGACGCCCGTCGTGCAGTCGACGTCGCTCGCGCAGCTGGTCTTGCAGGCGGTGGCATCGGCGCACTTCAACGAGTTGGGGCACGGCGTGATCGACGACGGCAGACACGTGTTGCTCGCGCCCGAGCAGGTGCCGGTGGTGACGAGGAACGCGCCCGAGCAGCCGTTGATCCCGCAGGTCGCGCTCGCGGGCTTGAGCTTGCACGTGCCCACCGCACCGGTTTCGCGGCACGATTCGCACTCGCCGAAGCACGGCTTGTCGCAGCAGGTGCCATTGACGCAGTTGCCGCTCGCGCACTCCCCCACGTCGACACACGACGAGCCGTTCACCTTCTTGGTGGTGCAGGTGCCGCCGAGGCAGATGAGCCCCGTCGCGCAATCGGTGTTGTTCGAGCAGGTCGAGGAGCACGCGCCCGCTGGGCCGCAGTAGATGCTGGGCGTGCACGTGCGCGCGCCGTGGGGCGAGCCCGCAGGCACGTTGGCGCACTTGCCCTCCGCACCCGCGACGTCGCACGCCTGGCAGGCGCCGTTGCACGGAGCGTTGCAGCAGTAGCCGTCGACGCAGTTGCCGGTCGCGCACTCCGAGGCGGTGGTACAGGTGGCGCCGAGGCCCTTCTTCGCGAGGCACGCCCCGCCGCTGCAGTAGAACGTGTACCCGCACTGGAAGTCGGTGGTGCAGGTCGTGCCGCAGGCGCCGCTCACACACGCGAAGCCTAGGCCGCACGCGGGTTTGCCCGACTCCGGCGGGCCGGTCACCGGCGAGCAGGTGCCCGCCTTGCCGGGGAGGTTGCACGAGTCGCACTGGCCGGTGCACGCGGTGTTGCAGCACATGCCGGTGGCGCAGTTGCCCGAGGTGCACTCGTTGTTCGCTCCGCAGCCGACCCCGTTGGCCTTCTTCGGGTAACACGAGGTGGAGCCGCAGTAGCTGCCCGCGGCGCACGCGCTGTCGCCGGCGCAGGCCGTCGCGCAGGTGCCGTTCGTGCCGCACTGGAGGAACGGCGAGCACGCGGCGCGGGTGCCGTGCGGGGCCTCGCCGATGACGTTGGTGCAGATCCCCTTGAACCCGACCACGTCGCACGCCTGGCACTGGCCGGTACAGGGCGAGTCGCAGCACACGCCGTCGACGCAGTTCGGGCAGCCGGTTCCGGACGTGGTGCACGTCACGGCGGTGGGAATGAACTGCTCGAACGTCTTGGTGGTGGTTCCACCGGTCGTCTCGCCGAGCGCGACGACCACCCGATCGCCGCTTGCTGGACCGATGCCGAAGAACCGGCGTGCGACGTTGAGGTCGGGGCCCGGAACCCAGCTATTGGTACCCGGATCGTAGATCTCGGTCGACGCGAGATACGTGTCTCCGCCGCCGCCACCCGATGCGTGGCCGTACCCGCCGACGACCAGCACCTTGCCGTTCTGCAGCTTGATCGCGCGGTGATCGGCGCGCGCGTACCCCATGGCCGGACCCGCGACGAAGTCGTTGGTGCTCGGGCGGTAGATCTCGGTGGCCTCGATGATCGTGCCGAGCTTGCGTCCGCCCACGATGAGCACGCGCCCGTCGTCGAGGAGCGTGGCGGTGTGGTCGTAGCGCGCGCTCCCCAGGGTGTTGGCGGTCGGGGAGAAGGAGTCGGCGGCGACGTCGTAGAGCTCCGCGGTGCTGAGGGGCGCGCCGTTGAACCCGCCGGCGAGGAGGATGCGGTTGCCGGAGACCAGCGTCTGCGTGTGCTGTGCGCGCGTCGCCGCCAAGGGCGCCTTGGGGATCCACGCTCCGGTCGACACGTCGTACGCGTCGTTCGCCGTGAGGTACGTGCTGCCCGACCCGCCGCCGATCGCGTACACGCGCTCGGACGGGGTGGTCACGCGCGTGAGCGCGGGCGACATGCGGTTGCTCGCCGTCGGGCCGGTGGGGGTGCCGCCGCTGCCCACGGTGTACAGCTCGGCCTGGTTGCCGTTGCCGTAGAGGAGGATCTTGCCGCTCGCGAGCGTGATCGCGGAGTACGAGGTCCGCGAATATGCGGTGTCGTTGGTCGAGGAGACCGACATCACGCTCGGATCGAAGATCCACGCCTTGGGCGAAGACACCGAAATGCCGCCGCCGCTGCCGAAGGTGATCAGCTTCCCATCGGGCAGGGGCACGAGCTCCACCCGCGACCAGCTCGAGGTCACCGTCGCGGTCATCAAGCGCCACTCGGGATCGAGGGCGATAGGCGCGATCATCCCCGCGCTGTCCACGTCGAGATCGAGACTGCGGGTCGGGCCGGTGCCCGAGAGCAGCACCACCGCGTCGCGACGCGTGCCGCGCGCATCGACGGCGAAGATGGGCCGGGTCGCGAGGCGGACGTTGCCGTGCACGTCGAGCAGCTCGACGCGGCCCTCCATCACCCGGGCCGAGGCGACCGCGGGGCCGAGCTTCAGCGTCATCCGCACATGCAGGTGCGGCGCGGCCGTCTTGTGCACGCGCACGTCCTCGACGCGATCGCCCTCGACCACGTGGACCACGTCGACCCCGGGGGCCGCCTCGGCATACGTGATCGCAGACCCCTCGACGGCGCCCTCGACCGCTCGATCGCCCTCGGTGCGCACCTCGACGAAGAACCCGGTCGCACCGCCGTCGGCGATGTGGAGCGGCTGATCGGCGCGCGCGGGCAGCGTCGCGTCGATCGAATCGAGCATGCGGAAGCCGGCGCGCCGAACGAGACGGTAGCCCGCGTCATCCTGCGCGAGCGTGCCGTGCGCACCGAGGTGCTCGCGGAACGCGTCGAACGAACGGAGTGTGCCGAGCGCGGAGCTCTGTTCGGGAACCGAGGCGTCGAGAGCTTGGGGCGCCTCCTTCGCCGAGCAGGCCATCATGGTCGCGGCGAGGAGCAAGGGGGTGAAGCGAAGCATGTCGAGGTGCAATGCCATCCGCGCACGGCCCAAGCAACCGGCAATTCGTTACGGCTCCTTGCACCATGATCGCGGGGTCAGGGTCCCTTGCGCCCGCGCAGGTCGTGAACTTGGCCGCTGGTGGAGGCCTCCGTTACCCCCCGGGCCGATGCGACCTGAGGATCCCATGGAGCCGTCCGTCGAGGAGCTGACCCCGACGGGGATCGCGATGACCAACGGCGCCCCCGAAGTCCAAGGGACTTTGCCGTCACGGATGAAGAACGCCGCCTCGCGCGTTGGGTCGAAGGTGTTCGACGTCCTCCGTGCCAGCGGCGAGAAGACCTCCGGGTGGATGCACGCGGGCAGAGATGCCGTGCGAGCCCGTCCGCGCCGGGCGGCGTCGATTCTCGTGGGGGCCGCGTTCCTCGGTGTGATCGCACCGGCGGCGTTCCGCTCGCACGGAGCTCCGACGACGGCGCCGAGCTCGTCCACCAGCGGAGGCGACGCCGCCAAGGCCCCGAGCTCGCCCGAGCCCAAGCCGCTGCAGCCCCCCGCGCCTCTCGCGGGCCTCGACCTGCATTCGATCGCGATGGACGACAACGGCGCCGTCGCCTCCGCGGCCAACGGCCGGGTGGCGCGCCTCACGCTCGACCCGCGCCTCCAGCTGTTCGTCAGCAAGCTCCTGGCGAAGCACAAGCTCCCGCAGGCGGCGGTCGTGATGATCGAGCCTTCGACGGGGAAGGTCCTTGCCTACGCCTCGCGCGATCAGAGCGGGTCGACCAAGGATCTCAACGTCGACGCGTTCGCCCCCTCGGCGAGCGTATTCAAGATCGTCACCGGCGCCGCGCTGGTGCAAATCGCGGGCATCACCCCCGACTTCAAGGTCTGCTACTCGGGTGGTGAGCAGAAGATCACCGCCAACGAGCTCAAAGAGGACCCGAAGAAGGACAACTGGTGCGCGACCGTCGCCCAGGCGATGGGACGCTCGATCAACACCATCTTCGCGCGACTCGCGAGCAAGAAGCTCTCGGGGCCCGACCTCCACGCGATCGCCTCGCAGCTCGGGTATGGCGCGCCCATCCCGTTCGACGTGCCGGTCTCGGTGTCGAAGATCGATCTCCCGAGCGACACGCTCGGATTCGCGCGCACCGCGGCGGGGTTCTGGAACACCACGCTTTCGCCGCTCCACGGTGCGCTGCTCGCTTCGGCGGTCGCCAACGGCGGCGTGATGATGCGCCCGTACCTCGTCACCGAGGTGCTCGATGGCACCAATGCCATCTACAAGTCGACCGGGCCTTCCCAGCTGAAGAAGGCGCTCGAGCCCGCGACCGCGGCTGCCCTCGAACGGATGATGAGCGAGACGGTCTCGCAGGGAACGTCGTACAAGGCGTTCCACGACGCCAAGGGCAAGGCGTTCCTCCCCGGCATCGAGGTCGCCGGCAAGACCGGCACGCTCAACAACCCGTCGCCGGTGAAGCTCTATACGTGGTTCGTCGGATACGCCCCGACCAAGAACCCGAAGATCGCGATTGCCTCGCTGGTGGTCAATGACCCGGTGTGGAAGGTCAAAGCGAACGTCCTCGCTCGCGAGGCGCTGCAGGCGTATTTCGCCCAGAGCGGCGCGCCGAACGTGTCGATGCCGTCGGTCGAGTGAGGTGGGCTTTGCTCGGGGCGGCTTGGTCTAGAGTCTAGAGTCTAGAGTCTAGAGTGAGCGTGATCGCGAGACAGTCGACGTAATCGCAGCCGCAGGCGTCGCTTGGTCGAAGGTCGAAGGTCGAAGGTCGAACGAGGACAGCTCGCTCGGTCTGATTCGACTTTCGACTTTCGACCCCCGACCTCCGAAGGCACTCGAAGTGCCGCTGACTCTAGACTCTAGACTCTAGACTCTAGACCCCCGACCCGTCAGGGGCCGACCGAACAGTTGCCGGCGTTGGGCGTGGAGAGGCCGCGGTACCAGATGTCGGCGTAGCCATCGACCGACTCGCAGCCGAGTCCGACGCCGATGGTCTTGATGTCGGGGTCGCACTTCGACCATTTGTTGCCGACCGCCGACACGGGTGTGTTGCGCGTGGGGGTCACGCAGAGCCCGCCGCGAACGTTCTTCGACGTGCTGCCGCCGAAGAGATTGTTGCCTGGATCGCCGCCGTCGATTCCGAAGTCCAGCGTGTTGCTGGCGCCGTACACGGCGACGATGCCGAATTGGTTTCCGGTCACCGTGCAATAGCGAATCTTGATCCCTGCGTTTGCGCCGATCGAGATGCCGAACGGGCCATTGTTCTTGATGCTGGTGTTGGCGAATTGATGGATGGCCGGCGCGCCGGTGCCGATGGCCGTGAGGTGCCCGGCGCGGATGCCGCCGTTGGCGTTGTTGCGCACGCTGACGTTGCCGACCGAGAGCTGGCCGGTGCCCTGGTGCTCGATGCCGACCGCGGTGTTGTTCTCGACGCGGTTGCTCGCGCCGGCGAAGGCTACGCCGTTGCTTCCCCAGATGGTGACGCCGAAGCGGTTGTTGAACGACTCGAACCCCGGGCCGAGGATGGCGCCGGCGGTCACGAGCACGCCGGATTGGCCGTCGCCGGCCGCGCCGAAGACCTGGGTGTTGGTCACCTTCGGGGCGGAGGGGCCGCCGTAGGTGACGATCGCGTTTTTCGAGGCGTCGGGTGCGCCGCCGTTGACGGCCACGCCCTCGATCGATCCACCACCCTCGAGGCGCACCACGCAGAGCGGATCGCTGCTGGCCGTTCCACACGGCCCGCCGCCGGTGATCTTGGTGCTCGCGGCGCCCTCGCCGATCAGCTGGACCTGGGGGCGAATCTTCACCGCCTCGCCCTCGACGTAGGTGCCCGCGCGCACGCGGATGATGCGGGCCTTGGGCGGCAGCGAGGCGACATACGCGACTGCCTCGGAGATGTGGCGGAACGGGCAGGTGGCCGAGCCGCTCGGTGTCGTCACGGTAGAGGCCGCATCGACCCAGATTTCTGCCGGATCGTCGGTCCGCACGCAGCCCGAGCCGCCGTCTACCGAACCGCCGTCGAGCGCGCCGCCCTCGTTCGCGATGCCGGCGTCCTCGGGAGAGCCCCCGCTGTCGGTGGTCGTTCCGGTGTCCCCCGTGGTCTGGGTGTCTGCCGCTGCGTCGGCCCCAGGATCGCCAGCGACGTCGAAATTGGCCGACGAGCACGCCGCGGCGCCCGAAGCACAGGCTGCCACGACCAACCCCCAACGAATGGTTCCGATCATCCCGCCACCTCGCTCCGAACCGTCAGCAAGCCGCGGACCGCCGTAGAATCACGAGGGAATCGTCTCCCCCCCTGACGCCGGTGTCACATCCCGGGCGGAGGGGGCCGCAGGAGATGCGGTGCAAACGTCATGGCGGACATTTGACCCGCAACGCACCTGGTCGTACACCCGCGGCCATGAAATCGAGGTTCTTCGGGGGAGCGGCTGTCGCGATGGGAGTGCTCGCGGCCTTGGCGATCACGACGCCGGCCGGAGCGCAGGGGAAGAAGCCGGCTGCACCTGCGGCCGCCAAGCCGGCTGCGCCTGCGGCCGGCAAGCCCGCGGCGGCGGCGAAACCCGCCAAGATCTCGAGCGGCAAGCTCGACATGAAGGAGATCACCGCGGCGCTCGAGAGCAGCGATCCTGCGCGCATCGAGACGGCGCTGGTGAACATCCGCATGGCCGGCAAGGACGGCGGAGGCAAGGCGGCCACCGCGCTCGTCGTGCAGCGCCTGAAGAACGGCCTGCCGCGCGAGCTCCTGAAGAAGGCGCTCGATGGTCTCGCCGACGTCGAGGACCCGACGGCGACCGAGGGCTGCGCGCTCTACATGGACCACCGCGATCCCGAGGTTCGTCTCTCGGCGCTCAAGTGTCTCGGCGGCGCGAAGAGCCCCGAGGCCGTGAAGGTGATCCGCAACGCGCTCGGCGACCCCGATCCGCGCGTGCACTCGACCGCGGCCTCGCTGCTCGGTGAGACCAAGGCCACCGACTCGGTTCCCGACCTGATCGTCGCGCTCGACAAGGGCGTGAACGAGGCGGCCGTCTCGATCGGTCAGCTGTGCGACGCGAAGACCGGCGAGTGCGACCAGCTCCTCAACCGCATGAAGAGCAAGCCCCTCGACGTCATCTTCTCGGGTCTGCAGCAGCTCCTGGCGCGCAAGGACGTGCCGGACGACTACAAGAAGAAGGTCATCACCCAGGTGCGCGAGCTCGCTTCGGGCAAGGCGCGGGAGTTCCTCGAGGGCGTGAAGAAGGCCTGGCCACCGAACGGCAGCAAGCCCGTGGCCGACGCGCTCGACAAGGCGATCAAGGATCTCGAGGGAGCGAAGTGATGAAGAAGCTCGGAAGCATCTTGTTCGGCGCGGCGACGGTCTCGTCCCTCGCCTTCGTTCTCGCGGCGTGCGGCGGCGCGTCGGAAGGCCTCGTCGTCGTCAGCGGCAAGGCGTTCTCGCAAGAGACCCTCAACGACGAGTCCAACGCGGCTGGCCAGAAGAAGGTCCTCGACCTCCTCGCCAAGAAGCCGCCGACCGCCGGCGCCGACGCCGTGGTCGCCGTCACCGGCACCGCGGAGCTCACCGGCGCCGACCTCTCCAGCGGCAAGACCTGGTCGTACAAGCACCCGCTCGATCGTCGCCCCGAGATCGCCGGCACCGTCATCGTCGGTCAGGGCGGCGGCGAGGTCTTCGCGCTCGACGCCAAGAGCGGCACCGAGCTGTGGAAGACCAACAAGCCCAAGGGCAAGGTCATCGGCGCGGGCTCCGACGGCACCTTCGTCGCCATCACCACCAAGACCGCCGAAGGCTCGGCGCTCTATGTGATGGGCAAGGACGGCTCGATCAAGTTCGACAAGTCGACCGAGATGCAGCTCGCGCGTCCCGGCGTCGCGTCGGGCCTCGTCTTCGTGCCCTGGAAGAACCTCTACGTCACCGCGTTCGACGCGGCGACCGGCTCGCAGGTCGCGACGTTCATCACCGACACCGAGACCACGCACGTCGTCGCCATGGGCGGCGCGCTGTTCGCCGGTCAGGGTCGCCTCGTCCGCTTCGACCAGGATCTCCTCAAGGCCAAGCAGGGCGGCTCCGCCCTCGCCATGCCGCCGAAGGACCTGCCGAACGTCACCCGTCGCGATCTGCTCGTCGGCCCGGAGCACGACGAGAAGGTCACCTCCGACGCCATGGACTCGACCGCCCTCACCGCGTTCCCCAACGCCACGGGCCCGGCGGGCTTCGCCGGCGGCAAGCTGTACGGCGCGTACTACCCGTTCGTGATGGCCTTCGACGAGAAGTCGGCGAAGCTCGCGTGGGTCCACACGGGCAAGGACGACGTCATCGCCGCTCACGCGGCCAAGGACGGCGTCGTGGTCGTCGACAAGGCGGGCAACATCAGCCTCCTCTCCGGCGCCAACGGCGCAGTCACCAAGACGATCTCGCTCGGCAAGCCGGCGATGAGCGCCGACGTGTTCGCCGACACGATCGTCATCGGCTCGGGCTCCGCGCCCGCGCTGAGCGAGCAGATCAAGGTCGCGACCACCACCAAGGACGACCGCCTCGCCACCGCGCAGGTGTACCTGCTCGAGCAGGCGGCTGCGGTCCCCGACGAGGAGACCACCGCGGTCCTCCTCGAGGTCGCCGACAGCGAGCGCGCGGTCCCTGCGATCAAGGACGCGGCCCGCAAGGCGATCGCGCTCCGCACCAACGGCGCGGCGGCGATGATCAAGATGCTCGAGCGTCACCACGACTTCCTCAAGGGCACGCGCACGCCGCCGGTCGGACCGATGGCCAAGGCGCTCGCCACGATGAAGGAGAAGAAGGCGGCCGGTCCGCTGATGGAGCAGCTGCTCGATCCGGCCCTGCCGCAGAGCGATCTGCAGGACACCGCCGAGGGCATCGCGTCGCTCGCCGACAAGGAGCAGCTGCCCGAGCTGAAGAAGTTCATCAACATGTACCGCGGCAGCTCGACCGGGAACATGAAGCTCACCGACGCCATCGGCGCGATCGCCGCGGCGATCGTCCGCATCGAGGGTGACGCCGGCAAGACCTGGGTCTCCGCGACCGCGAAGGACGCGCTCACCGACGCCGACGTGCGCAGCACGCTGATGAAGGTCGTCGAAGCGGCCACGCCGAAGAAGAAGCCCGAGGCCAAGCCCGAGGAGCCCAAGCCCGAGGACGACAAGGCCGACAAGAAGAAGAAGAAGAAGGGCGACGAAGGTCCCGAGCCCCCCGGCTACAAGAAGAAGAAGGAAGCCGAGAAGGCCGAAGCCGACAAGAAGGCGAAGGAAAAGGAAGAGAAGGCTTCCAAGAAGAAGAAGGCAGCCGAGGGCACCGAAGAGGCTCCCAAGGACGCTCCGAAAGAGGCTCCCAAGGACGCCCCCAAGGAAGAGAAGAAGTGAACGTGACGGCGGCTCCCTCGGGGGCCGTCTCCGTTTTTGTCTATTCCTCGACGATCGAGACGTCGGCGAGCAGGTAGTCGTGCTTGGTGGTCGACACGGTCATGTACGTGTCGGCGAAGAGCTCGAACGCGGTCATCTCCCTCGTCAACGTGAAGACGACGTCGGTGGGGCGCCAGGTGTCGCCGACGATGATCGTGGCGTTGTAGTCCGTGGTCGCCTCGCCGCCGTCGGCCTCCGTGCGGTACGCGCGCAGGATGAACGACGTCCCTGTGGGAGGTTCATCGAGTCCCTTCTTCGCCCACGCCCGGAGGTGGAGCTTCGTGCCCGCGGGCCGGGAGATACCCTCGACCGTGCGGTACGCGCGTCCGGGGCCGACGAGCTCGTAGACGCGCAACGCATTGCCGCAGCGTCCGGCGGTGCTGACGTCGATCTTGCATTGGTACGGGCGCCACGCGCCAACGCCCGTCGCGAAGTCGCCGTCGGGGATCAGGTTGCCCGGGTACTTGGTGCATCCGCCCGTGTCGCCCGCGGCCTCGGACACGGAGGCGTCGAGCGAGTCGACGCTCGCATCGGACACGCTCGTATCGGGCGCGCTCGCATCCGACTGGCTCGTCTCGACCTGCTCTCCGGTGCAACCGAGCACCGACACCCACGCGACGAACGGAAACCACGGGAGACGCGCCATGTAACGTCGATGATACTACGCACGATTGCCACGCGGACGGCAGACGCGCACGCGGATGGTACGGTCAGTCGATGCGCATCGCTGCTGGAGTCGCTGCTGCCTCCCTCGTCACGACCGTGTGTGGCGTTGCTTCGGCCGAGCAGTTCGTGCTGGTCGACGCGGACTACACGCACACCAAAGAGTCGCACGCGTACCACGCGCCGACCGGCAAGCAGCCCGCGAACTGGAAGACGCCGATCGACTACGCCAACGGCACTGCGTACTACCGCCTCGAGGTGTTCGAGAAGGCGAGCACCGAGAACCTGCACATGGGCATCTGCTTCGTCGGCGGCTCGTACTGCTGCTTCGGCTACCAGCAGTTCACCAAGCCCGGGGTCTACGAGTGGAGCTTCCCCATCCCGTCCATGTGGCAGTTCGGCACGATGGACTGGTCGAAGAACATGACCGACGTGCCGCTGATCATGCGCGATCGAAACGCGGTGAAGGTCGACTCGACCGAGGCGTACTACGGCAAGCCCAACACGAGCCTCTACTTCCCGATGAAGAGCCACCTCACGGTGACCATCGTCTCGAAGGGCGGCACCTACATGAAGCCGGCGATCGATGCAGGCGTCGACGCCGCGAGCGACGCGCCTGCTCCCGATACGGGCGTCCTGCTCGATGCGGGCGCCGCGACCGACTCCGTCGCGAGTGACACGAGCACCCCGGTCGCCGCGGACGCCGCCGATCGAGACGCCGCCGCACCGGCCGAAGGCGATTCTCCCGACGTCGAGGGCGCGTGCACGATGGGTCGGAGCAGCGGCTCGCCGTGGTGGTTCTTCGCCCTGTCGGCAGGCGCGATCGCCTGGACTCGCCGGCGACGAGGCTGAGCTCGACTTAAGAGCCGTCGGAGAATTCCCCCCGGACTGAAGTCCGGGGCACCGACGGCAAAACGAAGCCCTCCGGGCTGGCGAGGAACGGCTCGCAACAGCAAGCGCGGCGACCGCGAGGCCGCATCTACGGGCCGTGTTTGGCGTGATTGGCGTCCGCCAGGAGCACCTTCGGCAGCGCGCCGGTGCGGCGCTCGATCTAGTCGAGCATCGGCGAGATCGAGCCCATGTCGCTGCCGACGTTGGTGACCTGCACGCCGACGATGGTGCGTGGACCACCGAGCGGTGAGCCCGCGGTGGCCATCTGGATGTTGTAGCCGGGACGATAGCCGCCATCGGGCGTCTTCATGATGCGCGCGTCGGCGTCTGTCGTTGAAGCACGCGCGAATGGAACCTACAGAACCCTTCCAGGCCCTTGCGATGGCAGTCGGGCTATTGGGCGCGCTCCATCCAGACCGAGTCGCTCGGTCGCCTACTGCCGTACCTGCGCGATCAACGAACCCGACATGGCTCCGGCTTGCTCGAACCCGACTTCGAGCAGAACGAAGGAACGCTTGCCGACAACGAGGTCGTCGCCGACACGTAACTCCGCCAGCGCGAAGGGCTTCGTCTTGCAGTCGGTGCCCCGGACTTCAGTCCGGGGGATTTTTCGACAGATCTTCACTCGGCCGAGGTGGCGAACAGGCCGTGCCGTTGGGCGGCGGTGCTGGCGTTCTTCTCCCACGCGGTGACGAGCTGCACGAGCTCCGAGGGCTCGACACCCGCGGCGGGCAGATAGGTCTCGAACGCGAGGACGAGCCGATTCTCGATGCAATAGGCGCGCGTGCCGCCCGCGGCGTCTTCGAGCGAGAACGACTCGGCCTTGGTCAGCATCTCGGGCGAGCCGCATTGAGGGTGGGTGACCCAGAACCGGAGCGCGAGGATCGCGGGGGCCGCCTTGCGTCGGACCTCGATGGCGATGCCGCCACGTTTGCTCTTGCACCGCGCAGCGAAGGTCACCTCGTCGGTGCCGTCCTCGCATTGGTATTCGGGTCGCAAGGCCGAGGCGACCTGCTCGTAGACCCGCGCGGGCTCCTCTTTGATCGACCTGGCCGAGAGGATCGTGCGCGGCATGCAGCCGGTGCCGACGGACGAGAGAGCCGTGATGCAACCGAGGACGAGGATCAGGGGGCGCATCGATCAGATCTTTCCTGCGCCCGGGTCTTTGGTGGGCTCTTTGCCCTTCTTCGCGGGCGGCGGCGGCGGCTCCGAGGGCGCGGTGGCGGCGGCGGGCGCGAGGAGCCCCTGCTCGGCCGCGAGGGCGAACGCGGTCGGGAACCACTTCTTCACGATGTCTTGCAGGTCGGCCTTGTCGAGCCCCCCGCGGAACAGGTGCGTGCGGTGCGACAGCATGAGCGTGTCGTTGTCGAGGCACGCCGCGGACACGAGGATGAAGTCGCTGTTGAACTTCGCGACCTTGGCGTGGAACTCGGGCACCCCGCACGCGGGCTGCTGGACGGGGACCATCAAGGTCAGCTGTCGGCCGGTCGATGCGAGCGTTACGGCGAGCACGCCGTCGGTGCCGTCGATGTTGCAGTGGACGAAGGTCTCCTTGGTGATCTCGCACGAGATTCCCGCCTCGCCGAGCACCGCAGCGACCTGTTGCGCCGTCGCAGGGCCGTCCACCGAAGTGGATGGGCTCACCACGGGCACCGTTCGGCAACCGAATGCGAGCGCCGACACGAGGGCCAACGTCAACAGCGGCCTCTGCAACATGCGTTTCCCTTAGCGGGAGGGTCGCATCGGCGCAATGCCCCGTCGCAGCTGCGTCAGCGCGCGACGCTGGAGCGCCGCTTCGTCGACCCGAGCCGTGCCGCACGCTCGCGGATGCAGTCGCGCAACGCGCGTGCAGACGGCGGGAGTGAAGCCTCGCTCCGCCACTGCAACCAGAGCGCGGCGCCGAGCGCCCTTTTGCCGTCGACGAGTCGTCCTACCCGTTCGAGGTCGGCCGGACCGAGCGCCTCGCTGATGACGACCGCGGTGGCGAGCCCGCGGGCGGCGAGTGCGAGGAGCGAGGGCGCGTCGCGATCCTCGTGCACGATTTCGAGCTCGACCCCCGCCTCGCGGCACGTGTCCTCGAGCGCGGTTCGGACGGCGCTGTCGCGCGGGAGCGTCACGATCCTGCGGCCGGCCAGCTTGCGCACGTCGAACGGCCCCGTGGCCACGCGCGGACCGACCACGGCGACGAACACGTCGTAGAGGGGAAAGCCCTCCCACATCCGGCCATCGCGCGCGTGCACGACGAGGTCGATCACGCCGTCGGCGAGCGCGGGTGACGCGGTCGTGCTGGTCACCGGAACGATCACGGGGAAGGGCGCCTTCGGATCGCCTGCCTGCAGGTCGGCGATGCAGTCGGCGAGGAAGTGCGGCACGTGGTACTGCGCACACCCGATGCGCGCGGGCGTCGCTCGGCCTGCGCGGATCTCTCCTGCGAACGCGGCGACGGATTGGGCGCTGTCGAGCGCAGCCCGGACGCGCGGCCGCAGGAGCAGGCACGCGCGGGTGGGCACCACACCACGCCCGCTCCGTTCGAACAGCGGGACGCCGAGCTCGTCCTCGAGTCCGCGGACCTGCGCCCAGAGCGCGGGCTGCGTCAGATGGCGGGCCTTCGCCGCTGCGGTGAACGAGCCCGTCTCGATGACCGCATCCAGGGCCTCGAGCTGCCGCAGGTCCATCCTCCAATCATAAGAGAAATCTATGAATGATGCAGAAACAATCGAATGGTGCAAATCGATGCGCGGCGGCACTCTCGTCGAGAGAGGGAGGTTCACATGCCTGCATTCGTCACCACGCCCGAAGAGGGGGAGCGCGCCCTGGCCATGGGGTGCACCGTCACCGTTCGCGTTCCGTCCGAGAAGACCGGGGGAAGCTTCGGCATGGTGGAGTTCGTCGCGCCGCCAGGGTTCGCGGCGCCGCCCGCGCTGCACCGACACACCGACATCGACTGGTACGCGCACGTCCTCGAGGGGTCGATCGCGATGACGCTCGATGGGCGCGACGTCGTCGTCCCGACCGGCGGCATCGTGTACATCCCGCGCAAGACGGCGTTCCGTTGGTCGAACGCGAGCGAAACCGAACCGGCCCGATGGCTCATCACGTACACACCCGGCGGCTTCGAACGTTATTTCGCCGAGCTCGCGGGCGCGTTTGCCGCGCTGGGTCGCCCACCGACGCCCGCCGATCTCGGCGACATCGTGAAGCCGCTCTGGCGCAAGCACGGCATCGAGCTCGCGTAGAGCATTTCTCGATCGGGTTGATTCTTCGTGACCCGTTCCCCCCGGCTTGAAAAGCCGGGGCCCCTTCGCGAATCATACGAACGCTCGCGTCTGCAGCTTGAAGCCCTGACGGGCTCCTTGCGTGACCTAGCGGCGAATCGCGACTCCGCTGAGGACCTGCGGAAAGGAGCCCGCGGGAGCGGGCTTCAATCGAAACGAGTGATAGGGCCCCGGCTTTTCAAGCCGGGGGGAACGGGAATCCCTTCGGATCGATCCGGGTGAGAAGCTCTAGAGTTGCTCCGCGATCGCTCGGAGGAACGGCTCCACCCTGTCGATGCGCACGCAGTGGACGTCGATCGGGCCGACGCGCGCGAGGGTCGTCCACACCAGCGACTCGGGCGCGCGCGCGAGGAGCTCGTCCAGGTCGGCCGGCTCGAGGTCGAGCACCGACGCGAGGGTCGAGAGGGTGGCGACGGCCTCGCCCGAGTCGAGGAACACGTAACGGATGGAGCGGCTCCGGGACGGATGGAAGAGCTCGAACGACCGCGACAGGTCGACGCGGGGAATGAGCTCGAGCTCGAGCGCAGTGAGCTTGCCTCCGATCTCGACGACGACGTCGATCGTTCGCGCCGTGCCACCCGACGTCCGCGGGCGGTGCAGCCAATCGGCGATTCGCACGTCAGTCACGAGCGAAAGCGCCCCCGCCGTCGCACGCGCCACGACGGTGTGCATCATGTAGGGCAGCGCACGCGGCGGCCAGCTCTCGCGCGCATCCGAGAGCATCACCACGAGGTCCTCGTTCGGAGCGTGGCCGGCGAGCTCCTGCACGATCGCGCTCCAGTTGGCGTCGACGAGGCGCCGCACGTCGGCGTCGAACGGCTCCCGGAACGTTCGGAGGAGCGGCTGCAGATCGCGCAGCGTCGTGGCCACTGTGTCGAACGAGTCGGTCGAGGGGCAGGAACCGTCCATACCTGTTGATTGCGCCCACCCGCGACGTCCTTCACGGAATCGTGCGCGAATGGAAAAGGGGCGCGCGCTCGAACGTCGAGGCGCGGCCACGCACCCAAGAGAATCCTCAGGAGCCGTCGGAGAATTGCCCCCGGACTAAAGTCCGGGGCACCGACTGCAAGACGAAGCCCTCCGGGCTGGCGAGGAGTGGCTCGCAACAGCAAGCGCGGCGACCGCGAGGCAGGCGCCTGTAGTCGCGATCGGTGTGCGACTTTCGGGTCTGTGTCGGCGCCGGTCGGTGAGCAGACGCTGGCTACGCGAGCAGTGCAGTCGCGTGCTGAAGGATGTTCGCGCCGATCGCCGCGAGCATCGCGACGCAGGTGATTTCCGCGAACCGAACCTACAGAACCCTTCCAGGCCGTTGCGATGGCAGTCCGGCTATTGGGCGCGGTCCATCCAGACCGAGTCGCTCGGTCGCCTACTGCCGTACCTGCGCGATCAACGAACCCGCACGGCTCCGGCTTGCTCGAACCCGACTTCGAGCAGAACGAAGCAACGCTTGCCGACAACGAGGTCGTCGTCGACACGGAAACTCCGCCAGCCCGAAGGGCTTCGTCTTGCAGTCGGTGCCCCGGACTTCAGTCCGGGGGATTTTTCGACAGATCCTCAGGGCTTCCTGTCGGTCCCCGGCGGCCATTGCCCCTGCGGCGGCTGACCCTGCTGCGGCTGCTGCGGGTAAGGCTGCTGCTGCGGGTATCCCTGCTGCGGGTAAGGCTGCTGCTGCGGGTATCCCTGCTGCGGGTAAGGCTGCTGCTGCGGATATCCCTGCTGCGGGTAAGGCTGCTGCTGCGGATATCCCTGCTGCGGATATCCCTGCTGCGGATATGCCTGTTGCGGTTGCTGCGGGTACCCCTGCTGCGGATATGCCTGTTGCGGCTGCTGCGAGTAGGCCGGTTGCTCGGCCGCTGCCGGGCCGATCGCGCTCGGCGGACGGCGCGAACGCGCGAACGCGGCGGCGGCCATGACGATCCAGAGCACGCCGCGGAGGAACGCGAACACGATGAACGGACCGAGGCGAATGCCGGCGTCGATCATGTCGTACAGGTCGTAGAAGGAGAGCAGCCCGAACAGCAGGAGGAACCCGGCTCCCACGGTCAACGCGATGCGAACCAGCTTCGGATCGACGGGACTCTTGCGGACGTGGCCAGCGATGATCAGGCCGCCGCTCGCGAGCCAGAAGAGACCGGCGAACAGGCCGCGCACGAAGTGGAATCCATCGGCCGCGAACGCGCCCGGCAGTGCGAAGAGACCGCTGAGGATGCAGGCGATGCCGAGGACGATCGGTCCCGCGCCGGCCGGCTGCGCGGAGCGCTGCTCGAAGCCACGCTTTTCGACGCCTTGAATCATCAACAGGCCGACGCCCATCACGATCCAGAAGAGCCCACCGCCGATGCCGGTGCCGGCGTACGGACCCATGACCACCGCCAGCCCGCCGAACAAGGCCATGACGAAGCACGCGACCGCAGCCATCACCGCCGACGATCCCGGGTCGGCGGGCGCAGGCCCGGAGCCCTGGGGGAGCGCCGCCTGCACCGGCGCCGCGCCGCCCTGGAGCACCGCGGCCACTTCGTTCTTCAGGCGCTCCACGCCGCTCTTCACGGTGAGCCAGACGATCCCGAAGACGATCAGGCCGGGAAGGATGCCGGTGAGCACGATGAAGAGGTTCAGCGCGATCTGCGCCCCCATGCTGGGGAACGCCCAACCGAGGGTCACGAAGCCCCCGCCGCCGACCTTCACCATCACGCCGGTCGCGGCGCCGTCGCCGACGATCGGGATGCCCCCGCGAGACTTCACCGAGTAGCGCGGGAACGACGCCCGCAGGTGCTGCTCGATTTGCTGCGAAGTCGCCGAGGGGTGGGCGATCTGGACCTTCATGGGTCCGAACGTATTCCCTCTCGGCCGACTGCGCAGCTACGGCGTCCAGTCGCCTTCGGCCGGTGCGGTGAACGCCCGGGCGAAGACCTCCGGATCGAAAGGCGAAAAGCGCGCGTCGCGGGTCTTGTCCACGAGGACCGCGCGGATGCCTTCGACGAAGTCGGGCGACCACGTCACCGCGCGAACGGCGCGGTACTCGTCGCGGAGGCACTCGACCAGCGACTTGTTCTTCGCCTCGTCCAAGAGCCGCCGCGTGATCGCGACCGCCGTCGGCGACGCATCGGGCAACGACTCGGGCATCCTGGCCACCAACGTCGACGGAGGCGCGGCAACCGCGAGTGCTTCGAGCGCGGTCGGATCGGCGAACAGCGCGTCGAGGCGATCGCTCGGCACGTAGTGGGTCGCGAGCCCGAGCGCGATCGCGTCGGCGCCGGACAGGCGGGCACCGGTCAACGCGAGGAACGGCCCGAACGCGTCCGGCAGACGCGAGAGAAAGTGAGTCGCGCCGACGTCCGGGATCATCCCGATCGCCATCTCGGGCATCGCCATCGTCGTGCGCTCGGTGACCACGCGATGGCTCCCATGCACCGAGATCCCGAGCCCACCGCCCATGGTGACGCCGTCACACAACGCGATCCAAGGCTTGCCGAACGCCGCGATCGCCGCGTCCAACCGATACTCCTCGAAGAAGAACTCGCGCGAGCCGAGGTCGTCGCCGCGCACGACGGCGTCGCGGACCGCCCGCACGTCCCCGCCCGCACAGAACGCCCGCGCATCCCCCCGCAACACGACCCGCGCAAACCGCGGATCGCGCGCCTCCTCGAGCGCCGCCCGCAGCGCCCGGATCATCGGCAACGAAAGCGCATTGAGCGCCTTGCTCCGCCGCAGCGTGATCGCGATCGTCTCCCCCCGCTTCTCGACCAGCACGTCCTCGGTCATCGGTCAGGGGGTGAGGGCGCAGCGGAAGCCGATGGTGGCCTGGTGGAGCTTGCGGGCGACGAGGCGGGTGGCGACGCTGGTGCGGCCGGAGAGGTCTTTGGCGAACGAGGGGGTCTCGTTGAGCCAGTGGTCGCCGAGGAGGGGGCGCACCGATTCGTGCGTACCGGGGGCGGCGTCGACCCATTCGGCGACGTTGCCGGCGAGGTCTTGCACCGACAGGCGGCCCGCGCCCGATGGGTGGGTGCCGACCTCGCAGGTGCCGAGCGCGGAGCGCTTGAGCGAGCCCGACCAACAGAGCTGGTCTTGGGGTGCGTCGTCACCCCAGGGGAACGTGTGGCCTGCGTCGCCGTCGCGCGCGGCCCACTCCCACTCGTCCATCGTGGGCAGGCGCTTGGAGACCGCGTGGCAGTACGCCGACGCCTGGTCCCAGTCGACGCAGTTGACCGGGTGTTTGTCTTTGCTCTTCACGCCGTAGTTGCAGAACGGCTCTGCGGAGGCCACGCCGACGTCTCCGCAGTTCCCCTTCTTCACGCAGTCGGTGTAGTCGCCGACGCGCACCTCGGTGACGTCGAGGCAGAACGGCGCGACGGTGGTGTGGTCGCCCTTGCTGCTCATGAAGTAGGTGCCGCCGGGGATCTGCGCCATGGCGGGCGGGCAGTTCTTGGTCAACGTCTTCGGCACGTCGAACGCGCTGGTTGCCGTCTTGGTGCCCGGATCGGCGTTCGCGTTGTTGCCTCCGCTCGGCGTGTTCGGCGTGCGCGACGCGAGCCCGATGATCACTGCGCCCGCGAGCAGGACGACGGCGCCGATCGCGATCAGTGCGCGGGGTGCGCCGCTGACGGGCAACGCGTGCGCGGCGTGGTCATCGACGTCTTCGGCGACGGGCTCCCCGGTGCGCGCCTTGGGCGTGGCGGCCCCCGGCGGAGGATTGCTCGGTGCCGCGACGGTGGCGTCGAGGTCCATGCTGGCGCGGTTGGGCGGGGTGAACGGCGTGGGCTGCACCAGCATCGCGCCGGCGCGGGTGGGCGGTGCGATCGCCAACGGTCCGGTGCTCGCGAAGTTGAACACCTGATCGAGCCCGTCGCGTGCCTCGCGTGCGTTCGCGTATCGGCGCTCGACCTCGCGCACCACGCAGCGCGAGAACCAGGCGTCGAACCCGGGCGGGATGCGATCGTTGCGACCGTACTCGGTGGCGCGTTCGCTCGCGGCCGCGAGCGGATCGAGCACCACCTCGCGCAAGAGCGCGGCGGCCGACAGGCGCTCCGCGTTGGCGATGCGCCAGTAGTGGAAGCCCGTGAGGCAATGGAACGCGAGCAGCCCGAGCGCCCACACGTCGGTCGCCGGGCGCACCGCCATGCCGGTCTCGGTCTGCTCCGGCGCCATCCACAGCGGGGTGCCGATCGCCGCGGTGTGCGTCTGGTTCGCCTCGGCGACCAGCTTGGCGATGCCGAAGTCGAGCACCTTCACGGTGAAGGAAACGCCCTCGCGCCGCGGGACACCGAGGAAGATGTTCTCGGGCTTGAGGTCGCGGTGCACGACGCCGCTGTCGTGGGCGGCGATCAACGCGTGACAGAGCTGCGAGAAGATCTCGCGCATCTCCCACAGGGCGAGCGAGCCACGCCGCTGCATGAACGACGCGAGGGTCTCGCCCTTGAGCAGCTCCATCGCGAGCCACGGAATGCCCGTCTCGGCGTCGACGCCGGCGCCGACGACCTGCACCACGTGATCGCTCTCGATGAGCGCACTGACCTTGGCCTCTTGGACGAAGCGGGCGCGCAGCTTCGCGTCGTTGACCAGCTGCGGGTGCATGATCTTCAGCGCACGTGGGGCGCCGGTGTGCACCTGCTCGACCTCGTACACCGCGCCCATGCCGCCTTCGGCGAGCGGCCGCACGACGCGGAACTCGCCGGCGAACACCATCCCCGGGTTGAGCGTGACGAGTCTAGACATGGTCCCGACCGCCTGACCGTATCACCCATGGTCAGGGTGGGCAGCCGCCCTCGCCCCGATCCCACCGACCTCCGCCCACACGATATTGGGGGACAGACACTTCGGTGCCCGCCCGCGTTCGTGGATTCAGGCTATGAAAAGCTCCATGATCTCGCTGCAGCCCGACATTCCCCGGGTGGACCCGGCTCGGGCAGAGCGCGCGGTGATCGCCCTCGATCGCGCGCTCGGCGGCTCGAAGGTCCTGTCTGCGCGCGAGGCCCGCGAGCGGTGCGAGGCGTACGGGCGCGACATGTCGGAGACGCTCCCGCAGGTGCCGGACGGCGTCGTGCTCGCGGTCGACGCCGACGACGTCGCCACCTGCCTGCGCATCTGCGAGGAGCACGAGGTCCCGGTCACTCCACGCGGCGCGGGCAGCGGCAAGACGGGCGGCTCGGTCCCGGTCGCCGGCGGCATCGTCCTCGGCCTCGAGGGCATGCGAGGCGTGAAGGAGCTCTCCCGCGAAGACCTCCTGGTGGTCGTGGAGCCCGGGATGATCCTCGGTGACCTGCAGGCGCTCGTCGAGAAGGAGGGGCTGTTCTACCCGCCCGATCCGAACTCGCTCGAGTACTGCGCGATCGGCGGCAACGCCGCAGAGAACGCCGGTGGACCGCGCGCCTTCAAGTACGGCGTCACCCGCGAATACGTGCTCGGCTGCGAGGCCGTGCTCATGGGCGGAACGCGCATCCGCGCAGGCAAACGCAGCGTGAAGGGCGTGACCGGCTACGACGTGGTCGCCACCATGGTCGGCAGCGAGGGCACCCTCGGCGTGTTCACCGAGCTCACGCTGCGGCTCATCCCCAAGCCCACCGAGATCGCCACGCTGGTCGCGTATTTCTCCGCCGTCGCCGGCGCGGGCAAATGCGTCACCGAGATCGTCTCGCGTGGCTTGATGCCGCGCTGCCTCGAGCTCGTCGACGAAGGCGCGCTCGTCGCGCTCCGCAGCAACGGCGCCGCCGTCGATCCGCGCGCGGGTGCGATGCTCCTCATCGAGATCGACGGCGTCGACGACCTCCACCCGCTGCTCGAACGCATCGGCGAAGCGTGCGTCGCAGCGGGCGCGCTCGACGTGGTCGTCGCCCAAGACGCCGCCCAACGTTCCCGTCTGTGGGCCGCGCGTCGCGATCTGTCGCCGGCGATCCGCAAGCTGTGCAAATCCAAGCTCTCGGAGGACGTGGTCGTCCCCCGATCGAAGGTCCCCGATCTGCTCTCGGCGTGCGATCGCATCCGCGACGAAGAACGCATCCGCATGCTCGCCTACGGCCACGCCGGCGACGGCAACCTGCACGTCAACTTCCTCTGGGACGACGACGACGACATCCCCCGCGTCGACCGCGCCATCGAACGCATGTTCCGCGAAACCCTCCGCCTCGGCGGCACCCTCAGCGGCGAGCACGGCATCGGCGTCCTCAAGGCGCCCTACCTCCCGCTCGAACAATCCCCCGAGCTGATCGCCCTCCAAAAGCGCATCAAGTCCGCGTTCGATCCGAAGGGGCTGCTCAACCCCGGCAAGATCTTCCTGCCGAACGGGGCACCGCACCGGGCGTGTTGAGCACTTCTCACGCGAGTCATCCGGAGGGATTCCCCTTCCCCCCGGCTTGAAAAGCCGGGGCCCGATCGCTCGTTTCGATTGAAGCCCGCTCCCGCGGGCTCCTCTGCGCAAATCCTCAGCGGAGTCGCGATTCGCCGCTGCGTCCACGCAAGGAGCCCGCCAGGGCTTCAAGCTGAAGACGCGTGTGTTCGCGTGATTCGCGAAGGGGCCCCGGCGTTTACGCCGGGGGGAACGGGCGACCAGGAATCAACGCGCTCGAGAAATGGCGCCGGTGCTCACGCGCTCGACCACCAGGCGCCGATGCGGGCGGTCCAGGCGCGGGGGCGGTCGAAGAAGATGCGTTCGGCGAGGGGGAAGATGCGGGCGCGCTGGGTGAGGCGGCGGTCTTCGATCTTCGCGAGCCAGGGGGTGATGTCGAGGGTGCGGCGCTTCTTGAGGACGTCGCCGAGCACGGCCAGATCGTGGTCGTCGCCGAGGAGCTCGCCGAGCTCGGTGAGCGCGTCGTGGTAGCCGCCGATCACGGAGGGCCAGGTCTCGCGGAGGAGCGCGAGCTGGTATTGCAGGTCCTTGCTGCGCTTGCGGAGCTCGTGGAGGACCTCGCTCTCGTGCGCTTTGCGCGCGCTCGAGAGGGCGCGTCGGCCTTGCTGGTAGGTGCGGAACACGCCGGGCTCGATGGCCCCCCAGCCATCGTCGGCGAAGGTCCATTGATCGACCGAGTCTTCGAAGACGCGGACCTTCTCGGCGATCGGCTCGACGTCGATGACCTTCTTCGTCGCGGCGGTGCGGGCGCGGCGCAGTCCGGCGCGGACGCCGGCTCCGTGCGGATCGTCGCCGGCGAGCTTCTCGAAGGCCTGCAGCACCACCACTGCGTCGCGTGCGCCCGAGAGGCCCTGGCCGGCGTCGCGCAGGAGCACGTTGGCGGCAGCCTGCGGACCCTTGCCGATCGCCCCGCGCACCAGCCGCATGAGAGCGCGGAGGCGCTTCAACATGCGGCGTGCGTCGTGGACGGCCGTCTCCTGGTCGCTGCTCGATGCGCACGCCGCGAGCGTGCTCAAGAGCTTCTCGGCGCCCTCGCGTGACAGGCGTCGCGCGCCGACGTCGACTCGTTCGCCCGCAGCAAAGGCGAACGCCACGGCGGATCAGCCGCCGTTCTTCTTCATCGTCTCGACCTGCTCTTCGAGCTTGCGGATGGTGCGCTTGAGGTCCTTGACCTCGCGTGCGGTCGCCATGTTCAGCGTCTTGGCGACGGTCTCACCGACCTGCTCGGTCGCCGTGGAGATCTTGGCCGGCAGCTGCATCGCGCCCATGACCGCCTTCATCACGCGCTCGTCCTGCATGAGCTTCATGACCTTGGGGTTGGACATGAGCTTCATGCCCTCCTGCATCATCTTCTGCTTGAAATCCATGACGGCTCCGGTGACAGGGCGTGTAAGGGGGCAGGGACCATAGCCGAAGTGGAGTCCGGGCGCATGTCGCGTTCGTCAGCCACGGAATCGCATGGCCGAGCTCGCGACCGCTCGACATTTCGCGCTTGGATCAGTAGCCTGACGTTCCGACGAGCGAAGGATCATCCCGCCGTCGGAGGGTACGCACGCGCGCCGTGCTGCTCGTCGACGGAAGGGCTTTTCCGGAAGGGATGCCGTTGGCGTCCCGGTGCTCTATAGAGGGTGCCTCCGATGAGCCGACCGACCAAATACGTGTTCGTGACTGGCGGGGTCGTCTCGTCCATTGGCAAAGGCCTCGCAGCGGCGAGCGTCGGGGCGTTGCTCGAGGCGCGCGGCCTGCGCGTCACGCACGTCAAGCTCGACCCGTACATCAACGTCGATCCCGGGACGATGTCGCCGTACCAGCACGGCGAGGTCTTCGTCACCGACGACGGCGCCGAGGCCGATCTCGACCTGGGCCATTACGAGCGCTTCACGTCCTCGCGGATGAACCGCTCGAACAACTTCACGACCGGCAAGATCTACGAAGCGGTCATCAAGAAGGAGCGCAGCGGCCAGTACCTCGGCGGAACCGTGCAGGTCATCCCGCACATCACCGACGAGATCAAAGCGCGCGTGCGCGAGGCCACCAGCGAAGAGGGCTCGGGCGGCGTCGACGTGGCGATCCTCGAGGTCGGCGGCACCGTCGGCGACATCGAGTCGCTCCCGTTCCTCGAGGCCCTCCGTCAGATGCGTCTCGAGCTCGGCCCGCAGAACTGCGTGTCGATGCACGTCACGCTGGTCCCGCACATCGCCGCGGCCGGCGAGCTGAAGACCAAGCCGACGCAGCACTCCGTCAAGGAGATGCGCGAGATCGGCATCCAGCCCGACATCCTCATCTGCCGCACCGATCGGCCTCTTTCGCGGTCGATCAAGGAGAAGATCAGCCTCTTCTCCAACGTCCCGGTCAACAGCGTCATCGCGGCGATCGACGTCTCGTGCATCTACGAGCTGCCCATCGCGCTCAACGCCGAAGGCCTGGACGACCAGATCTGCGAGCGCCTCAACATCTGGTCGCGCCGGCCCGATCTCTCCGCGTGGCACCGGGTGGTCGCGCGCTTCAAGAACCCGTCGAAGGGCACCGCCGTCATCGGCGTCGTCGGCAAATACGTTCACCTCCGCGACAGCTACAAATCCCTGCACGAGGCGCTGATCCACGCCGGCATCGCGCACGACTGCCGCGTCGAGCTCCGCTACATCGACAGCGAGCACATCGAGAAGCAGGGGCCCGAGGCCATCCTCGGCGGGCTCGACGGCATCCTCGTTCCCGGTGGCTTCGGCGATCGCGGCACCGAGGGGAAAATCACCGCCATCCAGTGGGCGCGCGAGCGGGGCGTGCCGTTCTTCGGCATCTGCCTCGGCATGCAGATGGCCGTCGTCGAGTTCGCGCGTCACGTAGCCGGACTCGACAAGGCGAACTCCAGCGAGTTCGACAAAGACACGCCGTACGCGGTGGTCGACCTGATGGAGGGCCAGCGTGGCGTCCGCGAGAAGGGCGGCACCATGCGCCTCGGCGCGTACCCCTGCACCCTCGCGGCCGGCACCGTCGCGCAGAAGCTCTACGGTGCAACCGAGATCAGCGAGCGCCACCGTCACCGCTACGAGGTCTCCAACGAGCACCGCGACGTGCTCCAGGCCAAAGGTCTGGTCATCAGCGGCACTTCGCCCGACAAGCGCCTCGTCGAGATGGTCGAGCTCAAGGACCACCCGTTCTTCGTCGGCTGCCAGTTCCACCCCGAGTTCAAGAGCCGTCCGATGGCGGCCCACCCGGTCTTTGCCGGCTTCGTCGGAGCCTCGCTCGAGAAGGCGATCGCCCGCTCCAAAGGCACGGCCAAGACGGGCGAAGCCACCGAAAACCGCCCGCTGAACTGACATCGGGGAATGGATGCTCCCCGGGGGGCATCCATTATGATGTTCGTCCCCCATGGTTCCCCTCGCTCCACTCGATGCGCGTGTGCTGCTCGGCACCACGCTCCGTGGGACGAAGGCGAGCTACTACGTGCAGGCGCCGATCGGCGAGGGCGGGCAGGGGTGGGTGTTTCGGGCGAGCTACGACGATGCGGAGGGGTTTCCGGTCGTCGTGAAGGTGCTGCGTCCCGACTCGGCCACGCGTGACGCGCTCGATCGGTTCCGCCGCGAGGCGGAGATCCTCCAGCGGCTCTCGCAGTCGAACCCGAGCCCGTTCATCGTGCGGTTCTACGATCACGGCGAAGCCAACTTCCCGTTGGCCTTGTCGACGCACGAGCACATTCGGTTGCCCTTCACCGCGATGGAGTACGTGCACGGCGAGTCGCTGCACGAGGTCGTCGAGCGGCAGCGCGGGCATGGTCTGCCGCTCAAGCGCACGCGTCGCATCCTCAAGGAGATCCGCTCCGCGCTCGAGATCGTGCACGCGCAGGGGCTGATCCACCGCGATCTGAAGCCGTCGAACATCCTCATCGCCAACGAGGCCGGTCGCGAGGTGGCGAAGGTCACCGACTTCGGTCTGGTGAAGGTGATCGACTTGCGTGCGACCGCGACGCAGTCGCTCGCGGGCGTGAGCTTGTCGTATGCACCGCCGGAGCAGTACGAGCCGGGTAACCCGCGCGTCGGTCCGGCGACCGACGTGTTCTCGTACGGCACCATCCTCTACGAGCTGTTGACCGGAGGTCCGGCGTACCCCGCGAGCAGCGCCAATCCGTTCGAGGCGCTGCGGCGTATCTCCACCGGCCAGCGCACGCGGCTCACGCAGCGCATCACCACGCTGCCGCCCGAGCTGCAGGGACGCCACGACGTGGTCGGGCGCCTCGACGCGCTCCTCGACGTGCTGCTCGCGCCCGAGCCCGAGAACCGGCCGAACAGCATCGCCCAGGTCTGGGAGCAGATCGACACGTTGTTGCGCGACGCCGAGGGCGCGGCCAAAGACATTTCGGGGCCGCACGCTCCGTTCGTCCCAGGGACGATGCCTGGCCACGGGGAGCTCCCGCGCACGCCGTCGTCGCCGCCGCCGCCGCCGCAAGCGCAGATGGCGTTCGGGCAAATGGGCTCGCGCGCCGCGGGAACACCGACTCCCGGTGCTCCGGCGATCTCGTTCGCGATGGCGCCGGTGGTGCACAACGTGACCAACATGCAGGTGCCGAACCTGCCGCCGCAGTACATCCCGGTCTCGCCGCCGGTGCCGAGTCAGGTCAGCCCCATCCGCTCGCGCGATCCCTCCGATCTGCGTGGGTGGTCGTTCCGTCTCGCGTCGCCGGGAAGCCCCGGGGCGCACGTGCGCGACGCGGTGTTCTCCGACGATCTCGGCGAGGTGTTCACGCTCGGCAACGCGGGCCTCGTGCAGTGGGCGCGCGGTGGGTGGACCGCGGTGCCGCTCGCGATCGGTCTCGCGCCCAACGAGCTCCGCGCGATGCAGCGCGCACCTTCGGGGGCGTTGGTGTTCGCGGGCGAGGGCGGCATCGTCGCGTTCATGCACGCGAGCGGCACGTGGGACGTGCGCCGCTACCCCGACCCCGACGTGATGTTCCACTCGGTCGCCGCCGATCCGACCGGACAGTTCGTGTTCGCGGGCGGCGTGCGCGTGTCGCGCGGTCACGCGATCCTCGTCGAGGTGTTGCCGAACGGGTTCCGCCGCACCTTCGAGGTGCCCGATCTCGGTGCCATCCGTTCACTCTGCTGGGCCGACGAGCGCACCGTCTTCGGGTGCGGCGACGGAGGCGCGCTCCTGCGCATCGACGACAGCGGCTTGACCCGCATCAACTGGGAGCGCTCCGGCCATTTGCGCGCGATCGTCGCGTCGCGCACCGGTGTGTTCGCCGTCGGCACGGGCGGTCACGCCTTGTCGATCCAGAGCGGGGGGCGCACCGAGATCGAGAAGGTCGCGACCACCCAAGACCTCCTCGGTGTCTCGATCGCGCCCGACGGGGCGGCGTGGGCATGCAGCGCCAACGCGCGCATCCTCCGTCGCGACCCGAGCGGCGCCTGGCGTCGCGTTCCTGTCGAGCTGCCTGTTCAGTGCAACCTGCTCCGGATTGCGCCGCGACACGACCGATTGATGGTCATCGGCGAGGACGCCGCGATCGTCGAAGGCACCCTCGCCTAGCCTGATTTCTGACCTTGGGCCTTGCTCGCCCGATGGAGGAGGCCCAAAGAGGGCGCCGGCCGTCTTCGCCGTGAGCCCCACCCCTCGCGGACGGCATCTGCGAGACCGCCGAGACACGAAAGGTTCCGTAGCCATGTCACTTACCCGGAAGCTCGTCCGCTTCGCGCCCTTCACGGTGCTCCTGCTCGCCAGCCAGGCCGAGGCCCAGGTGGGGACCTCCGCCGGCACGCCCACCGCCGGCTCGCCCACGCCGAACACGCCCTCGTCCACGTCCGTGACCATCGGTACGCCGACGGCGGGGCCCGTCGCTCCGGTCGACACCTCCGGTGATTTGATCTCCGTCGGGTCGAGCGGCGGCACGGCGCTGACCGCGGAGACGGCCGCGCAAGCCGCAGTGGCGACCTCGAAGTACGCCGCCGTCGATCAGGCGAAGCTCAAAGCCGCTGCCGCGCAGATCGACACCGCCTGGGATCAGTACTGGCCGCGCCTGTCGTTCACCGCGCGCTACTCGCGCTTGTCGCCGATCACTCCGCCCAGCCTCGGGAGCAGTGAATACAGCTCGGTCGTCGCGCCAGTGCCCGGTGGTCAGCCCATTCCCCCGGGCACCACGCTCATTGCCGCGCCGGCGTTCACGTTTCCGGTCTTCCTCAACCAGTACACGCTCCAGGCGTCGTTGCTCGTACCGCTCAGCGACTACGTGTTCCGCACGTGGCAGCAGCACGAGTCGGCGCTGTTGTCGTACGAGTCGGCCAAGTGGAACGCCGAGGTCACCCGGATCGGCGCCGCCGCCGACGCGAAGGTCGCGTTCTACAACTACCTGCGCGCACGCGGCACCGTGATCGTCGCCAGGTCCGCGGTGGGTCAGGCCTCGGCCCACCTCAAGGACATGAAGAACCGCCTCGACGCGAAGGTGGTCACCGTCGCCGACGTCGCCCGCGTAGAGGCGAACCTCGCCGCCGCCGAGCTCGCGGTCATCAAGAGCGAGAACCTCGTCATCCTCACCGCGGCCAACCTCCGCATGATGATGCACGCGTCCGAAGACAAGACGTTCGCGCTCGGCGAGGACCTCGAGGCCGAGCTGCCGAAGATGGACGCCGACCTCGGGAAGCTGAGGGCGCAGGCGTTCTCCAAGCGACCCGAGCTCAAGGCCGTCGACGCGCAGATCGCCTCGCTCGACAAGACTGGGGACGTCGTCGCCGCCGGCCTCTACCCGCGGCTCGATGCGATCGGCAACTTCGTCTACGCCAACCCGAACACTCGTATCTTCCCCCAGGAAGACAAATTCAAGGCGACGTGGGACGTCTCGCTGCAGCTGACCTGGTCGCCCAACGACACGCTGATCGCCAAAGACCAGAAGAAGGTCGTCGCCGGCAACATCGCCGTCCTCAAGGCCACCCGCGAGCAGATCGCCGACGGCCTCACGCTCGACGTCACGAGCGCGTACACCAAGGTCAAAGAGGCCGAGGCGTCGGTCGTCACCACGAAGGTCGAGCTCCGCGCCGCCGAAGAGGCGTACCGCGTGCGCAAAGAGCAGTTCACGCTCGGCAGCACGACGAGCGCGCTGTTGATCGACGCCGAAGCGGACGTGACCCGTGCGCGTCTCAATCACCTCAACGCGCGCGTCGATTTGCGGATCGCGCGGGCGCTGTTGAAGAAGTCGATCGGCGAATAGAGTCGTCAGTCGTCAGTCGTCAGTCGTCAGTCGAGAGTGACGCTTCGGCGCCCTGGCGGCTGTTGGCGTCCTGTCCACTGATGGTGGCTTGGTCAAAGGTCGAAGGTCGAAGGTCGAATCGAGACGAGATCGAGACGAGACGGGCGACGCCGCAGCGTTCCGCAACGGAACGCTCGCGCATCTGGTTCTCGGGTCTCGCTCTCTCGACCTTCGACCTTCGACCTTTGACCTCTGACCTCTGAGCTTCGTCAATTGACTTGCTCACGCCCGGGGACAACGTGACTGCATGCACTCCACGCACGCTGTCACGCTCGCGCTCGCGTTTGTGGTGGTGACGCCGTTCGCGGTGCCGGGCGCACTCGCGCAGATCAGTGTGGGTGCGCCGTCGGGGCCCGTGTCGAGCGCCAGTGCCGCCGAGTCGGTCGTCGCGAAGATCGAGGCCCAGGTGGCCGCGGTGCAGGCGCTGATCGACCGGTGCAAGTTGCTCCAAGCTCAGATCGAGGCGACGCAGAAGGAGAAGCCCCAGCCGCCCCAGAAGCCGACGAGCGACTCCGCGGACGCGAAGGCGAAGTACGAGTCGGACATGGCCGCGTTTCAGAAGAAGCTGGCCGCTTGGCAGACGAAGCTCGACGCGCTGAATCGCGCGCTGTCGGACGCCAAGGACAAGCTCGCGAAGGAGCAGGCGAAGCTCGACGCGCTCGAGAGCGAGCTGTCCGCGGCGCAGAAGAAGGACCAGGCTGTTGCGGCCAGCGCGAAGGTCGACGGCGGAACAGCCGCACCGACGGCTGCGGAGCAACGCAGGGTGGCCGCCCTCGCCGCGGCGGCGAGGATGCGTGCGGCAGTGAAGGTCGTGCTGGCTGGCTACAAGCCGAACAAGCCGTCCATCACCACCGTGTCGTCTACGATCCCCAAGTAGCGCGGCAGCTCTTCACGCGGCGTCGTGCAGCGCGGCCAGATCGGCGCGGAGGCGGCGGCGGGCGCGCTCTTCGAGCTGGCGGACGCGCTCCTTCGAGATGCCGAGGCGGGTGCCGAGGGCCTCGAGCGTGATCGGCTCGTCTTGGAGCAGACGCTCGCGGACGATCAGAGCCTCGCGTTCGGGCAGACGGGAGATGGCCTCTTGCACGCGGTCGCGCGCGTCGGCTTCGAACTCCGCGCGATCGTTCTGCTCCTCGGGGCTCGGTGCGTTCGACGCGAGGCGGTCGAGCTGCGGCGACTCGCCGTCGAACGTGAGGTCGAGCGAGACGTCGCGTGCCCTGAGCATGGGAAGGAGGCGCTCGGCGGCTTCGACGGTGAGGCCGCTCGACGCGGCGAGGGCGACGGGGTCGTCTTCGCGGCTCTTGCGGTAATTACGAACGGCGCGTCGCTCGTTCTTGGTCGTGCCGATGCGTACGAGGCGGTAGCCGCGGACGACGTAGTCGCGAATCTCGGCGCGGATCCAGTAGACCGCGTACGTGATGAGGCGACAGTCGCGATCGGGATCGAACTTCTTGGCCGCTTTGAGGAGGCCGAGGTTGCCCTGTTGGACGAGGTCCTCGAGCGGCGCGCCCCAGCGGCGGTACTCGAGGGCGACGGTGATCACGAACGGAAGGCTTGCCTTGATGAGGCGATCGCCTGCGGACGAGTCGCCTGCGCGATAGAGCGCGGCGAGCTCACGCTCTGCAGCGGGATCGAGGGGCTCGGTACCGCGGAGAGACGCTCGATAACGGTCCAGGGAGTCGGGGCTCGTGGTGGCCATGATTTTTCGCAGGCAGGTGCATGACGGATGCCGTGAAGTGACGCCTGGTGACATGCGCCGTTTGCGTGGTTTTGGTAGGGGCCGGCCGGAGCGCCCGTAGCGTTTGCGCAGTGGCTACCGAGGAGCCCTTGCAAGCGCGCAATGGTTTCGCGATTTCCGACGGTCGCTCGGGAGGGTGTACGTTCGAGAGCGGATGGAACCCCCCGGCCCGCCCAAGCCGCCCTCGTTCTCCGAGCTGCCCGATCTGTTCTCGTCGGAACCGCCCACGCCGGCGCGCCGACCGATCGAGCAGACGCTTCCCTCGGCCACGCCCGTGGGTACCGAGTCACCGGCCGGCCCGGCGCAGGCCTACGTCGCGACCCAGGCCATGGTGCAGGTTCCCCAGGTCACGGTGCCCAGCGGGCAGATCGCGCAAGGCTTTCGCCCCTCCCCGGCGATGCAGGCTCTCGGCGGGGAAATCCTCGATTGGTCGCCCCCGCGGCTCATCCGGCTTCGGTACCCGGCGCACGAGGGATGGCTGAACGCGTACGGCTCGCTGTCGGGCGGGTTCGTCACCGCCATGTTCGAGCCGGCGATCGCGGCGATGGCCCACGCGGTCGCGCCGACCCGTCAGCACGCCATCCTCGAGACCAGCGCCCGGTTCTTCCGTCAGATCCGTGAAGGACACGTCATCGTCGACGCCATCCTGGTGCGTGCGGGCAACACGACCGGAACGGTCGAGTGCATCGCGTGGGATCCGCGCGGAGAGATGTGCGCGAAGGGCGCGGCGACGCTCCTGTTCGTGGGCTGACTACGCCTTCGCCGCAAAGAGCTTGCAGGTGCCGGCCGGAGAGATCGGGCCGCGGAGCACCCGGCAGCTGCCGCAGGTGCCGTCGCTCTTCGCCTCGAGGTACTGCGTGCACTTCTCGCAAGCGCGCGCGACGTCGGGAGCCTGATCGAGGTAACCGAGCGCGCTGCGCGAGTGAGCGTCCTCGGGCGAGAGGCCGCTCACATCGGTGCAGGTCGGCGGCGGGCGGCGTTTGCAGCCGAGCACCACGAGGCCGCCGAGCGCAACCGAGCCGCGGAAGAGTGCACGACGCGAAAGCATGAACTGCGATTCTTCACAACCCGCGGGGCGCGTCCAGACGGATGAGCCATGACATTCGTCATTCGTCTCGGTAGAGTCTCCCCTGGTTCGAGGGAGGTCGAGATGAAGCCTGTGGTCAAGAAGGTCCTGCTCGGGGTCGCGGCGGTGCTTGGTCTCGGCACCGTCGGGGCCGGTGGCTACGTGATGATGCAGGTGCGTGCTTTCGACGAGAGCATGGGCAAGGTCTACGACACGCCTCCGCCGAACATCAAAGCGTCGACCGATGCGGCAGTGATCGCGCGGGGAAAACACCTCGCCGAGGGCATCGCCGGGTGCGCGTCGAAGGACTGCCACGGGCCCGATCTCGCCGGCGGCACCACGCTGCAGATGGGACCACTCGGGACGATGACCGGCCCGAACCTCACGATGGGCGGCGCCGGCGCGGCGTACAGCGATGGGGAGCTCGCGCGCGTCATTCGCTTCGGCATCAAGAAGGACGGGCGCTCTGCGCAGTTCATGCCCTCGACCGAGGTGAACTGGATGCCCGACGACGAGCTCACCGCGGTGGTCTCGTACGTCCGCAGCATGCCCAAGGTCGACAAGCCGAACGGCCCGCTGCACTTCGGCACGTTGGCCAAGGTGCTCGATCGTCGGGGGGAGCTCGACGTCGACGTCGCCCGCAAGGTCGCCAGCCAGAAGATCGAGTTCGCGGGCAAGCCCGAGCCGACGGCGGCGTACGGGAGGTTCCTCGCCAAGGGCTGCACCGGTTGTCACGGCGAGCACCTGAGCGGCGGACCCATCCCCGGCGCGCCTCCGTCGATGCCGGTCCCGCTCAACCTCACGCCCCACGAGACCGGTCTCAAGGGCTGGACGTACGAGGACTTCGAGAAGCTGCTGCTCAAGGGCGAGCGGAAGAACGGGAAGAAGCTCGACCCGTTCATGCCGATCGAGAACTACGGCAAGACCGACGACCTCGAGAAGCACGCGCTCTTCGCGTACCTGCAGACGCTCGCGCCGATGCCGTTCGGCGGGCGCTGATCGGAGCATTCCCCGATCTGAGCATTCCCCCCGGACTGAAGTCCGGGGCACCGACTGCCGGACGAAGCCCTTCGGGCTGCTCGCGTCACGTGCAGCCAACGGCGTCGCTGTTTGAATCGCGCGGCTCGCGGGTTCTCTCGTGCATGTTCGCTGAGTACTTCGCCGCGGTCGCTAGCCCGCTTTGCGGGCTTCGTCTTGCTGTCGGTGCCCCGGACTTCAGTCCGGGGGAGACTCAGTCAGGACTCACACGAATCGACGCAGCACCGTGCGCAGCATGAAGCGCGGCACGGCGCTGTGCTCGAGGAGCAGGCCGGCGAAGGGGCGGTGGGCGTCGACCCAGCGGTTGGCGAACACCTGCAGCACCACGGCGATGACGATGCCGATGATCGCGAGCGGACGCTTGAGCGGAACGTCGAGCTGAAGGCCCGACGCGATCCACGCGAGCGCGAGGGCCGCGGCCATCTCGAGCGGGAGCGCGCGGAGCACCGGCGAGACCGACGTGGCGAGCCGCGCGAACAAGGTGGCTGCGAGCAGGACGGCGAGCAGACCGGTGAAGACGGTGCGGCGCGATGCCGGCAAGCGATGGAGCGCGGCGGCCGGGAGCAACGCGACGAACGCGGCCGGAAGCCACAGCCCCGCGGTGGCCATGCCGATGCCCGCGATGGACGTGTCGGCAGCGCGGGCGACGAGCAGCCCTTCGACGATGCCGACGACCACAGCCACGAACGAAGCGCGCGCGCAGACCAGACCGACCGTCTCGAGAGGGGTCGAAGGAGCTTCGAGCGAGATCTCCTCGCTCACGCGCCGAAGACCTTGCGGGCGAGCTCGCCACGACGATCGAGCGCGGCGATGTCGTCGAAGCCGCCGACCGACTCGTCACCGATGAAGATCTGCGGGACGGTGCTCATGCCCGTGTGCTTGCGGAGCCAGCTGCGCTTCTCGTCGTCCCCCTCGACGTTGATCTCCTCGAAGGCCCAGCCTTTGGCCTGCAGCAGGCGCTTGGCGCGCACGCAGTAGGGGCACCAATTCGTCGTATACATGACGATCTTCTTCTGCTGAGGCTGGGGCGAGGTTTTCGTCATGACGAGGATGGGGTCGAGCAAGGTTCGCGCGAGGGCACACACGCCCAAGGCCCAGCTCTGTGCCGCGTCCAACCCCATGGATGCCGTGCGGGAGGGCGTGGTGACCTGACCGATCGTTGTCTTGACAGAGGGGCGGACCTGAGTAAAGTGCGCCTTCCCAACTGACGCGCGGTGGAGCAGCGGTAGCTCGTCGGGCTCATAACCCGAAGGTCGGTGGTTCAATTCCACCCCGCGCAACCCTCGCTGGAACACGAGTCCAGCAACGTACGGAGGCCCTGGTCGAAAGCCGGGGTCTTCGTCGTTTTGTCGTTCGGATCCGAGAGATCGAGCGTGAACAGCGCGAGCGGGTAGAAGCGGCCTTCGGCGAGGTAGCGACCCTCCGCGTCGGGCTTCACCAAGAGGCCCTCGCCACCGAACAGCGCACGCAAAGCTTCGCGCGCGCGTAGCGGTTCGTCCTCCGCGATCGCCTCGAGGCGGGCGCACTGCAGCAGGATCAGCTCGGGCGTGGGTAGTTGAATCGGCCGGCTCGTCGCGCGCACCAGCTCGGCGATCGCCGCCTTCTCTTGCTTCGCCTGCGCCTCGAGATCGATCAGGGTCTTGCGCACGTACTCGGATTGATCGCCGCGCGCGATGAACTCGACGAGGCCGGCGATGCGTTCTTCGGTGCGTGCGAGGCGTGCGCGACGTTCCTCGAGCTGCGCGTTGCCTTCGCGGGACACCTTCGAGAGCGCGTCGACGATGCACTGACGGACGAACGTGATTGCCTCGGGCGTGCGGTACCGCTCCATCACCGCCTCGATCAAGCGTTGGCGTGCGGTGTCTTCGCGCAGCGATTGACGGTTGACGCAGTTGCCGCGCTTCTTGTGATCGCCGCAGCGGTAGTAGCGCGCGCTCGTCCCCGACGAGATCGTCATCGCGGCGCCGCACTCGCCACAACGCAGGATGCCGCTCAGCACGTAGTCGTTCTTGCGACCCGAGGCGCGGCCCTTCGGTTGGCCGTTCGTTCCTTGCGTGTAGGTTGCAGCGACGGCGTTCGCACGCGCACGCACGGCGTGCCAGAGCTCCGGGCTGATGAGGGCGAGCTCGGGCCGCTCTTGGCGAAGCACCTCGTTCTCGGGCCGCTTGCGGTAACGACGGGTGTTGGTGCCCGGCAGCTTGACCCACTGCTTTTCTTTGAACGTCCATCGACCGATGTACGTGTCGTTGCGAAGGATCTCGCGGATGGTGGTCGCGACCCATCCCTTGCGGCGATGTCGCGTTTTGGCGCGCGGAGGCGGCAGCTGCTCCTCGTTGAACAGCGCGGCGATCGCTCGCTGCGAGAGTCCTTCACGGTAGAGCGTGAAGATGCGTTCGACGATGGCGCGCCCATCAGGGTCGATCTCGATGCGGTAGCCGATGATCCGACCGTAGGCGTCCGTTTGAGGGGAGCTGCGGTAGCCAATCGGGAGACCGCCCGTCGAGTAGCCCGCGAGGGCGCGACCCTCGAGGCCGCGAAGCGTCTTGTCGCGCAGGTCGTCGAGGTAGACCTCCGAGACCAAGCTCTTGATGGTGAACGTCAGCTTCGCGGACTTGTCGCCGGTGTCGATCCCGTCGGCAACGCCGCGAAGGGCGACGCCGAGGTACTGCAGACGCTTGAAGATGGTTGCCGAATCCGCAATGTCGCGGCTGATCCGGGAGACATCCTCGGTCACGATGACGTCGACCTTCCGCTCCTCGACCAGCCTCATGAGCTGCTCGAACCCAGGGCGCGCCAAGCTCGCGCCGCTCATCGCGGAGCAGCGGCGCCGTGGAGCTTGCCGAGCTGATCGTCGCCGGCGGGCGTGGAACGGACATCAACCAACTGAGCGGCGCTCCGGATGTCCCGGAGCACTGCGCGTAGTTCGTCCGCGTCGGCGTCGGGAATCGCTCCTCGCACCGCGGAGTGTACCCCATCGGCGGCACCGAAGACCTCGTCGAGCTTCTGGTTCCCAGGGTTGCCTGCGCGGATGTCGGCGACAGCCGTACGCACGGCGCCATCCATTCCGTCGAGCGCCTGCGCGAGTGCAGCTCGGCGCGCCGCGGGCATCTGCGCCAGCTCGCTTCGCTTCTCGAACAGGACCTTCGAGGCGCGGATCAGACGTCGGCCAACCGTGTTTGTCTCGGGCACTTGCTGCTCCTTCCTTCCTACGTGACCTGCAGCGTGAAGTTGCCCGTGGCGCCCGCGCCGTAGCTCGTGCACTCGATGACGAACTCCGTGCCGTCGGACGCCTGGGTCGTGTAAACGATGCGCGGGTTGGTGCTGCCGCCCGAGTCGTCGTCGAACGCGACGACGGACCCGCCCTTCGTGGTGCCCTTCGTGAGATAGCAATAGCCGTCCCATGCCGTTCCGGTCGCCACCTGGTTGATCGTCAACGTCGTCCCGGCAGGGATGCCGCTGAGTCGGAAGTAGCGCGCCTTGTAGCTCGCGCCGCGAGACACCGAGGTCATCTTCTGGTTCGCCGTGAGGGCCGAGGCGAGCGTCGGACCGTTGCGCGTGATCGTGCGGTAGCCCTCCAGTGGATCGCTGAGCACGCTCTCGACCTCGAGGACGACCTTCCACTTGTAGTCGCCCGCCGGCAGGTTCGCGCCGTTGACCCTGACCTCCACGGAGGCGCTCCCGCTCGCTACGATGCTAGCCGACGCACTCACTCCAGCGCCGGACGAACCCGAGGTCGTGGCGGTGCCCTGGATGACCACCGAGCTCGGGTTGTTCCTCAGCGCGACGCCGCGCAGCTCGAACCACGCGCTGTCGGCGGGATCGTTGAAGCTGCTCATGATGACGAACGCGCGGAGCTTCGACCTCGTGTTGTCGCCGACGGCGTGCGTGACCGCGATCGACTCCTCGGCCCCCGTCACGACCTCGACCTCGTAGCGCGTGCCTCCGCGGCCGAACGCGATCCGGCGCTTCGCTGCGTCAAAGAACAGGACGTGGCCGTCAGCCGGCGCGTCCGTTGCGATGGGAATACCCCGGATGACATTTGCTTCGAGATAACGCTCGTTCTTCATGAATGCCCCTGCCGGTGGAAGCCCATTCCGGACCGCACGTCCGCGTCGCCAGGTGGAGCCAAGCACGCCGGCGGTCAATTGCCCAGATCCGTCGAGACGACGACGACCGACAATCCGTCCGCGGGTGGCACCGACACCAGCGGTCGCGGAGGGCCAAGCGGCCCGACGGCCCCAAACGGTCGGTTTTGACCGCGGGCGGTCATTATCGACCGCGACGCCGTCGGAGACACAGGCCGCGGATTCCCGCGGAGCGCCGTCGGGGCGCACCAAGTGATCATCACTGTCTGCATGGTCGGAAATGGCCAACAGCGCAAAGCTCGTGATGAGCGCACAATCCATCTAGCGCCAGGAGTTGCAGAATCGCCTGTACACCGCTGGCGTCGCGTGCTCGTCTGACCGGACCCATGCAGGTTCGAATTGCTGGAAGTGTCGCCCGCAGCGGCCAGAGCCCCAACGATCCGGTCACGCCCGTCGTTGGGCTAACGGTCGCTGCATACGAGCTGAAAACCGAACGCGCCGTCGGCTCCGCGCAGACTGCCTCTGACGGCACGTTTGTGGTGTTCGGTGACCTCGTCGCCGCCGATGCCGTGGTCGCCTTCGTCGTGATGGACGGAGACGTCGTCATCGCCGACACGCGCTGGGACGCCATCTGGACACCGAACGCACAAGCGCCCGTCGCGATCACGCTGCAGTGGTCGACCGCGAACCAGAAGATCTACGGCACCGTCAAGAACGCGGACGGCACGCCGGTGGACCAAGCGACGGTGAAGATCTTCCCCGTCGTCATTCAGGGGCCGGAGACGAATCCCGTTCTGACCGGAAGCACCGACTCGGCCGGATACTATGAGCTGGGTCCGATCGCGCCGACGGAGCTCGTGATCGTTCAGGCCAGCGCCGGCGTGACGGTACTCGCGACGTCACCGCAGCGTCTCGGCACTGGTCGCGTCGATCTCATCGTCGAGAGCACCGGAAACGAGGAGCGCGGTACCGCGGAGTACGATCGGATCAACGCGGCAGTCATGCCGCTCCTCAACGGCGTGCCGCTCAAGCAGGTCACGACGGAGCAGGTCGCGTACCTCGCTGCACGGACCGGTCTCGAACCGGCGGCGCTATCGACGTTCATGCGCGCGGCGCGGCTCGCGCAGTGGCCTCAGACCAGCTCGACGTGGATGCTGAGCGACGCGAGCCTCGCGCACGACTTCGTCTACGCGTTGGTTCGCATGGGCCATCCTCAGACGCTCGAGGAGTTCCTCGCCGGCCGGCAGCAGTTCCAGGCCGCCTGGGACGCAGCGGTCGCCGCCAACATCGTCGCGGATCGCACGCCTCCCGGCGACATCTCCGGCGATCTCGCTGCGATCGATGCGCTGCTGCAGCGGCGCATCGCGCAGGCCTCGGCACTTGGGCCTGCCGTCACGGCGGGAACGCTCTTGTCAACGGACGTGGACGCGATCAAGGCCGCATACACCACGCACAACGGTTCGATCGCGAGCTTCTGGAGCAACCTGTCGTTGCCGGCAGCCACCAAGACCAAAGCGCAAGACGCACTCCGGCTCGACATCATCGCCGACGGCCATGGGCCGCTGATCGAGAACCTGCTGGCGGATCGTGCTCCCCAGGGGGTCGCGAGCTGGCAGACGACACGCGATCTCGCGACGTGGGCGATCGGCACCTGGTCATCTCGATTCGTGGCCAATCCATCGCTGATTCCGGCTGAATTCCTCCCGGCCGCGCCACTCGCCGATCGAGCGACCGAATACGCGAAGCAGGTGCGGCGGCACCTCTCGCGGGCGTACCCGACCGTCCTGGTGACCGCCGATCTTGCGCGTGGCAGCTCGACGTTCACGGGACTGCGGGATTTCGCGATCAGTCATGCCGAATACGAGATGAGCGTGAAACCGATGCGGCAGCTGGCTCACGAGAACGTCGCGGGCGCGGACGCGCTCGTTTCAGTCGCCGATCCCATCGAGCGGCTGTTCCGCCTCGTGGGCGAGACTGATCGCTCGGAGACCATCGCGGCGCTGCGAGCCGCCGGTTACGGAACTGGCACGTCGCCGGGCTCGGCGCTCGAAATCGTGCGCCGCGGTCGCACTGCGTTCGTCACGCAGATGGCAGCGATCGACAGCACCGTGGCCAACATCATCTTCGATCGTGCACTCCAAGTGTACTCGCTGGCGACGTCGGTGGTGGCGCGGTACGCCAAGGCGTTCACGCTCGGTAGCTCAGGGATGCTCGCCCCCCCGGAGCTGCCGGGTGGCATCGCACCCGACTGGGCGACGATCTTCGGCTCTCTGGACTACTGCGCGTGCGATGAGTGCCAATCGGTGCTCTCGCCAGCGGCCTACCTGGTTGCGCAACTCCAGTTCCTTCGTGACTTGCCGGCAGGTGTCACGCCGACGGCGTGGACCGTGCTGGACGGGCGCCGACCGGACATCAGCGACATGGCGCTCACGTGCGCGAACACGAATACGGCGATGCCCCACATTGATCTGGTGAACGAGCTGCTCGAGCGTCGCATCACGCCGACCGGCGCGCCGGTCCTGGGCACCAGCTGGACTGCGAACGAGCTGGCGATCCACCCCGAGCACCTGCACGTCGAGCCATACAAGTCGCTGGCCGAGAAGATCTTCCCGCTGTCGATGCCCTATGACATTTGGCTCGACGAGGTGCGGTCGTATCTCAGGGTGCTCGGCTGGCAGCGCGCGGACGTGCGCGCGGCGTTCCTGGATGACCCTCCCGCCGATCTCGACACCGCGTACGAGCGCATCGGTCTTTCGCCGCGCGACGCATCCACGCTGACCGGCACATCGACGCCGGAAGAGCTGTGGGGGTTCACCAGCGGAAGCGCAGCGACGACCTTGGCGAACGTGCCGACGTTTCTCTCTCGCGTCGAGCTCACGTATGAGGCCGCAGCCGACCTGCTCGCGACGAACTTCGTGAAGGGCGCTGGGCTCGCGGTGACCGCGAGGTTCACGGGCAGCGGCTGCGATCTGGCTACCGCGACGTTGCCCGGCTCGGGCGCCACGCCTCCCGGATCCTGGGATGGGCCGATGGCGGACCGCCTCTCGCGATTCGAACGGCTGCGCAGACGAACCGGGCTGTCTGTTCGCGACCTCGATCATACGCTCGCTGTCTTCGCACCGTTGACGCAACACACGGCGACGACGGTCGCTTTCACTCAGCCTGCCGCGAACGCCAACGTTCAAATTGCGGTCGGGTCGACGACCGGTCTGACCATCGGCGACCACGTCTTCGTGACGACGGGCGGCAAGTACCAGGTGGTGTCCGTCGACAGCGCGACGCTCGCGACGTTGAAGAACCTCGGCTATGACGGCAACGCGAGCGCCGGAATCGCGATCGCTGCGGCGAGCTCCGTGAAGGCAAGCGGCTCGAAGATTACTTCGGCGGCGCTACAGAACCTCTCGCATGCAGTGACGCTCTCGCGGGCGTTCAACACGCCACTCTGGGAGGTCCTTGGCTGGTGGAGCTCGATCGACACGCAGCTCGACGACGAGAGCTCCTCGCGGTTCGAACGCATCTTCGTCGATCGCGCCCGCAGTGGAACGCACCCATTCCGCCTGAACGGCACGCGAACGGAGCTCGCGGAAGCAACCCACGTCATCTACGACTCGGCGGTCGCCTCACCGGCCCCGTCCGACGTGATGCCGGAGCTGACGCGGGCCCTCGGGCTGCGCGCAGATCAGATCATCGCGATCGCGAAGCGCGTGCTGGCCGCAGCCGCGCCCGCGACGGTGCTCTACGCGACGGTTTCATCGCTGTCGGCGCTCTACCGATACTTGTCACTGGCGCGCGCGCAGCGTCTCGACCTCGATAGCTACCTGATCTGGCTGGATGTTTGGGCGGGCGATCTCTCGACGACGTCGAATGTGATGCGGTCGTGGGACGATCTGCGCTCCGATCGGGCGGCGGGCGTCACGCCGCGCGATGCCGCGTATGTGCTTCGCGGAGACGCGAGCCAGCTGGACCCGACCGACGAAGAGATCGTGAAGACGCTGTCCGACCTCCGATCCGAGCTCCAGAAGGTCGCGGCCAAGAAGGACACCTCGCTGGTGCCGGGCGAGACCGACGGGGAGAAGACCGAGCGCACCTTGCGCGCGCTGTTCCCTGCGGCTCCTGATGCGAGCCCTCCCGCGGACGTGGGGGCCGATCTGTGGGCCCTCATCGATCGCACGACGCCTCCGCCGGTCGAGAGCTCGCTCGCTCTCATCGACAGCTACTTTCGCGTGTTCATGCTGCCGGCTGAGATTGCCACGGCCAAGGAGAAGCTCGTCACCGGCCCCGGATTCCTCGCCACCCAGGCCGCTCGGTATGCATACGTGCTGCCGTTCGTCGTCGTCGCACAGAAGCTCCAGGAGGAGGTCTCCGCGGTCGTCGACGCAATTGCCGAGGCAACGTCGTTGACCTCACCGGTCGCGTCGACAATCCTGCGTGACATCCTCAAGGAGGATGGAAGTGGGACGAAGCTCTCGCTCGAGACATTCCGCGGCCTCGCCGCGATCACGGACCTTACCGATCGCTCCGTTGCGGCGCGACAGACCGCCTTCTCGACCTATCGACGCGTGCACAAGCTGGCGTTGCTTGCACGAAGATTCTCGCTGACGGAGGAGGATCTACGAGCGCTCTCGGCGTCGATTGCGTTCAATCAGATCCCGACGCGCAGCGAGGGGTACACGAAAACGACGGCGACCTTCACCCAGCCGGCCGTCTCGGCCACGGTTTCCGTCGTCGTGGGCAGCACCGCATGGATGACGGTCGGCAAGAAGGTCTACCTCGCGAACGCCGGGACCTACTCCGTCAGCTCCATCACCAATGCCACCACCGTCGTCCTGACGAACATGGGCTACGTCGGCAACGCTGCGGTCGGCGCGACGGTGGCGAGCGGCAAGGAGGTCACGTCCGCCGAGGTCACGGCGACGCCGCTGGCCTACGGCTGGTGGCGGACGGTGCGCTTGCATGCGGCCACGCGGACACGTGCGAACGGCAGGATTGCCGATCTGGTGCTCGACTCGTCCTCGACCGCTACCGAGCTCCTCACCGAGTTCGCGAAGCGATCGGGTCTCCCGCTCGATGACCTCACCTTCCTCGCCGGGCCGACGGTGCTGAACTTCACCACGCTGGCGGCCTTCCTGCCGAAGGCGATCGCCGCCATGGACGTTGTGCGTTCATTGGGGCTGCCCGCGTCGGTCGTCTGGGCCCTGCGCACGTGGCCGACCGTGGTCGATGCGCCGTCGTTCACCGAGCGGATGAACCAGGCGAAATCCGTGAAGGACGCGGTGCTGTGGCGCGTCCCTGAGCCGGAGCGTGTCGACGCGATTGCTCCCGTGCGGAATGCCATCCGCGAGAGGCAACGCGACGCCCTGATTTCGTACGCTCGATCCGATGGCGCGGCGACGACGCTCACGGACATCGACGTGCTCGGCGGCGACATGCTCATTGATCTGTCGACGTCCTCGTGCATGAAGACCTCGCGGCTGAAGCAGGCGCTGCTCTCCATTCAGGAGTTCGTGCAGCGCGCTTCCCTCGGGCTCGAAACGGTCACGCTGTCGGCCGTCGACCTCGAGCCGTGGAAGTGGATGAAGAACTACCGCGTGTGGGAGGCGAACCGGAAGGTCTTCCTATGGCCCGAGAACTGGATCGAGCCCGAGCTGCGCGACGACAAGACGGAGTTCTTCAGAGATCTCGAGAACGTGCTGCTACAGGACGAGCTCGACGACGACGCCATCGAGAAGGCCTACACAGGTTACCTGAGGAAGCTCGATCAAGTTGCGCATCTGCAGCTGCCGGCCATGTACCACCAGCCCGCGAGCGAGGTCGGAGAGGACACTCTCTACGTCTTCGGCCGCACTTTCTCGGTCCCACACCAGCACTACTGGCGACAGCGGAGGAACGGTCACTGGTACGGCTGGGAGAAGCTGGATCTAGGAATCGAAGGCGAGCACCTCATTCCGGTGGTCCACGACCGGCGGATGTTCCTCTTCTGGCCGAAGGTCGAGGAGGTCGCCGCGCCGGATGCAGCTTCCTCGAGCGGCACCATTTCCGGACCGTACGGTGGCAGCCTCCCGTCCGAGGACGCGACCCGAAAGTCGATTGAGGGGCCACCTCGGCGCTACCAGATCCGGATGTCGTGGGCGTCTCGATTCGCCGGCGAATGGTCGGAGAATCAGACCACCGACGCGATGATTCCTATCGATCCCAAACTCGAGCTGTCGGTGGCGCGCGTTCCACCGTGGACCGCCACGCTCGACGAGTTGCAGCGATATCCGTTCGGGCCAGGGCTGACGTTCTGGGCGACCGCGCTGCCGTCCGCGGATGGTGATCTCTTCGTGTCTGTCGTCACGCGGCCGGAGGCGGTCTGATGATCGAGTCCTACAAGCTTTGGGCGAGCGGATTTCGGGTTTCTGCGTGCAAGGGCACCGTAACGACCGATACGACACCGTCGGCCGTCAAGGATGCGCTCCGGATGCTGCGCCCCACGGGGACGAGGCTCTTCTACCAACAATTTGTTCGTGACTCCTCGCCCACTTCGCTCACACTGCCGTTCGTCGGACCCGATGACACCGCTCCCAAAGACGAGGTAGTCCTCGGGTCGAGCGGGTTTCGCTACCGCATTACGCATCTTCAGCAGTATCCACGCACGTGGCCCGAGCAGCCATTCCTCGTCCACGAGCTGAAGCGGGCGTTCATCGTCACGCACAAGACCGAGCCGGTCGGCAGGCCTGCGGTGTGGGCAAAGGCGGATGCCGTGAGCATCGACGCCCGATTCGATGCTGCGCGTGGGTGGCTCACGGGCGCTCCATCCGCGTTGTCGGTCCGCGATCCCGTGGACTCGAGCAGCTCGGTGAGCACACCGAAGCCCGCTCCATCGCGTGCTGCGGGAGCTCCGGCACGCACCCTCGCGGCGTTGTCTCGCCTCTACCCGATCGATGCGGCGCCGTCGCTCGCGACAACGCCGGTGACGGCGCGCGCGGTGGTCGAGTACAGCGTCGAAGGAGCCGGCACGACGAGCGTCGCCGCGGGCAGCGACAGCCTGCGCGCGCTGACCATCAAGGACGTGCTTCGTGTCCCATCCGTGACCGTTACCTCGCCGGCAGGGAAGCTGATGCCGATGAAGAGGACGGAGGTCGACCGGTATCTCTTCTCGCCGTTCCACCACCCCTACGTCTGCACGCTCATCAACCAGCTGCATCGGTACGGGCTCGACGGATTGCTCGACCCTTCGCCGTCGGGAACGTGGCCGACGCTGCGGCGCCAACAGCTTGGCGAGAGCTACTTCCAAAGCGAGTACGCGCCCGGAAGGGCCGTTGCGAAGCCATACCCTCGAAACGATTTCGACTTCTCGTACGGTGGTGCGTACTCGATCTACAACTGGGAGTTGTTCTTCCACATCCCGATCCACATCGCCTTGCGCCTCGTGGCCGATCAGCGCTTCGAGGAATCGCTGCGGTGGTTCCACGCGGTGTTCCACCCGATGGAGCGAGCGGTGCCGAGCGAGGCGCTGCCTGGCCGCGTCTGGAAGATCAAGCCGTTCTTCGAGGCGGGCCTTCCGGCGTCGATCGACGACCTGCTGGGGACGCTGTCGTACGGCGGCGACGACGAGGACCGCATAGAGCAGAAGAAGCAGGTCGAGCGGCAGATCGCCGAGATGCGCGCGCATCCGTTCGAGCCACATCGCATTGCGCGGCTTCGCACGCCCGCGTACCAGCGATTTGTCGTCATGAAGTACGTCGAGATGCTGATTGCGTGGGGCGATCAGCTGTTCGGACGCGAAACACTCGAGTCGCTGAACGAGGCGCTCCAACTCTACGTGCTGGCTCTGAGGATCCTCGGCAAACGCCCGGAACGAATCGAGAAGTCACCGTCGTCACCGCCGGCGACACCTTCGTTCCGTTCGCTGGTCGAGGGGACGACTCTCGACGCATTCTCCAACGCGATCGTCGGCGTCGAGGCCCTCCTCACGGAAACTGCGGTCGAAGCGTCGACGCCGGCGACCGCCGATGCCGTCGCGCTCGGCGGCACCTTCCTGTTCTGCATTCCCCCGAACGAGAAGTTGCTCGGTCTCTGGGACCTGGTCGAGGATCGCCTGTTCAAGATCCGCCACTGCATGAACATCGAGGGCGTGGTTCGCCAGCTTCCGCTCTTCGAGCCGCCCATCGACCCTGCGCTCCTCGTCCGCGCGAGGGCCCTCGGCCTCGATCTCGCGAGCGTGCTGGGCGACGTAAACGCCCCTCCACCCGTACGGCGCTTCCGCGTGCTCGTCGGCAAAGCGCAGGAGATGTGCGGCGAGTTGAAGGCGCTCTCGGCGTCGCTGCTCGCCGCGCTCGAGAAACGGGACGCCGAGGAGCTTGCGCGTATTCGCGCGCGTCAAGAGCGCGACATCCTCGAGCTCGGCCGGATCACGCGTGAGAGGCAGATCGAGGAGGCCGGGGAGACGCTGGCGGGTCTGAAGCTCAACCTCTCGTCCGCCCAGAAACGTCGCGACCACTACACGGCGCTGCTGGCACAAGGACAGCTGCCACAGGAGGATCTGCAGCAGGAACGTCTCGACAAGTCATCCGAGATGCAGCGGATTGCCCAAGGGCTGCACTTGGAGGCGTCGGTGCTTGCTGCGATCCCTCAGACGGGCGTCGTTGGTCCGGCGCCGACGAGTCACTTCGGCGGACAGCACCTGCACGCGATCTACAGCGGCCTGGGCAACGCATTCGGGTCCGAGGCGGGCATCGCGTCGTCAGAGGCCGCAAGCTATGGCAACCGTGCCATCGTCCTGCGGCGCGCCAGCGATTGGCAGCTACAGGCTGAGCTCGCAGCGAAAGACGTCGAACAGATCGAGCGTCAGATCGCTGCCCAGGAGATCCGCGTCGCCATCGCCGAGCACGAGCTGCGAATGCACGACCGGCAGGTCGCCAACGCGAAGGAAACCGAGGAGTTCCTCCGCGACAAGTTCACCAAGAAGGAGCTGTACGACTGGATGGTGAGCCAGCTCTCGGCGCTCTACTTCCAGTTCTACAAGCTCACATTCGATCTGGCGAAGCGCGCCGAACGTGCGTTCCAGTTCGAACGAGCGGAGCCAAGCCGAGCCTTCGTGAAGTTCGGCGCGTGGGAGAGCCTTCGAAAGGGACTGCTGTCCGGGGAGCGACTGTCGCTGGACCTGCGCCGAATGGAGGCGGCCTTCCTCACCGAAGATCGGCGCGACTTCGAGCTCACGCGGCATGTTCGGCTGTCGGAGATCGACCCGAGCAAGCTCGTCGAGCTGCGAGAGAAGGGCAGCTGCGAGCTCACGATTCCAGAGATCCTCTACGACGCGGACACTCCCGGCCACTACTTGCGCCGCATTCGGAGCGTCTCGCTCACCATTCCGACGACGACGGGGCCGTACGTCCCGGTTCGGTGTGCGGTGACGCTAAAGTCGAGCCAGATCCGGCGCGCCGCCGATACGGCTTCCACGGCCCTCGTGCGCAGCGACGTGCCCGTGCAGACGGTCGTCACCAGCCACGCGCGCGACGACGCCGGCGTATTCGAGCTCGACGCGCGTGATGAGCGGTACCTGCCGTTCGAGGGCGCGGGCGCGATCGCGACGTTCGCGCTCGAGTTGCCCGACAAGCTGCGCGCGTTCGACTACGAGACCATCCAGGACGTCGTGCTGCATGTCCGCTATACGGCACGGGACGGCGGCTCCAACTTCCGAAGCGACGTGAAGAGCGCAACGGAAAACACGCTCAAGACGAGCGACACCACTCCGCTCACGTACGTGGTGAGCATCAAGAACGAGCTGCCCGACGCGTGGTATCGGCTGTTGCAGGCGCCAGCGGCGGCACCCAACGACTTCATCACGGTCGACGTGCCTCTCACGCGCGATCGCTTCCCCTTCATCGACACCAAGGACATCCAGCTCCTTACGGCAACCGTGGTTGGGATCGTTGCCGATCCCGCGAAGTACCCCGGCTCCCCGGCGACGAACCTCTCCGTCACCGTCACGCCGCCGAACGAGGTGATCGCGTTGGAGAAGCTCTCGACGGAGTACGGCGGTCAACCGCGGAAGACGACGTCCGGTTCGCTCGGCGCACTGGGCACCGCAATCACGGCAACGCTGAAGGTCACTGGCATCTCGTCGCTGAGCTCGCCACTCGCGACGGGGAGCCCGAAGCACCTCAACGGCGACTTCCTGCACGACATCCTGCTGGTCGTGAAGTTCGCCGCGGTCAACCCGCCGCCGCCGTGAGTTGCCGCAATCAGGAAGGTGCTGACCCGTGAAGGCTGGTAGGGAACTCGACGAACGGACGGGCCCCGGCGCGCAAGGCGCGCCAGGGGCTTCGTCGCGCGCCAACACCTCTCCGCAGGAACCGGGGCCGCGCGATGATTCGCGCAGCGCCGGTGGTTCGACGCAGTCGGCGCCTGGTCTGCCGGCGCCGTCCCTGCCGAAGGGTGGCGGCGCCATCCGCGGGATCGGCGAGAAGTTCACGATGGCTGCGGCGACCGGCACCTGCTCACTGTCGGTGCCGATCGCGGTCTCGCCGGGGCGGGCAGGATTTCAGCCATCGCTTGCCGTCTCGTACAGCTCTGGCGCTGGGAACGGGCCGTTTGGGCTCGGTTGGGCGCTCGCCGTCCCCTCGATCACGCGCAAGACCGACAAGAAGCTGCCCGAGTACCACGATGGCCGCGACTCGGACGTCTTCATCCTCTCGGGCGCCGAAGATCTCGTGCGCGAGCTCGACAGCAGCACGTTGGAGCCAAGTGTGGTTCCCCCCCGCGGCGACCTCATCAGGATCGAACGTTTCCGGCCACGCACGGAAGGGCTGTTCGCGCGCATCGAGCGACGCACCGACTCGAGCGGCAACGTCTTCTGGGTCACGATCGATCGCAACAACGTCACGAGCATCTATGGCCAGACGGCTGATGCGCGCATCGCCGATCCGGCCGATACCTCGCGCGTGTTTTCATGGCTCCTCGAAGCGACGTACGACGATCGCGGCAACGTCGCGGTGTACGACTACAAGGCCGAAGACCTCGCCAACGTCCCAACCGACGTGCACGAACAGACTCGCCGCGACGGTGCTGGCGTCGGTGCGCAGAAATACCTGAAGACCGTTCGCTACGGGAACGTCACGCCGGTGCTAGGCAACGATCTCACGGTCGAGGACCTCACGGCCCCCGATGACTTCTGCTTCACGGTGCTCTTCGACTACGGCGAGCACCACGCGACGACTCCGACGTTGACCGAGTCGACCACCTGGCCGTGCAGGCAAGATGTCTTCTCGAACTACAAGGGGCGGTTCGAGCTGCGGACCTACCGACTCTGTCGCCGCGTGCTGATGTTTCACGCGTTCGCTGAGCTTGGCGGAACCGATCCGGTCTCCGGCAAGCCCATCCCGGTGGTCGTGCGGTCCACGGAACTGGTCCACCAGGAGGGACCGAGTGTCACGTACCTCGCGTCCGCCACACAGAAGGGATGGGTGCTCGAGAGCGGCACGTACAGCACTGCATCGATGCCGCCGGTCGAGTTCGAGTACCAGGAGCCGACGCTTTCGGCGATTGTCCGGGACCTCCCTGCCGACGCTCGCGCGAACCTTCCGTCAGTCATCGATGGTCGAAGTCATCGCTGGGTCGATCTCGACGGCGAAGGCATCGCGGGCCTGCTGAGCGAAGAGCGCGGCGCGTGGCGGTACCGACGGAACCTGGGCGAGGGCCGCCTGAGCGCGCCGCGTGCGCTTGCGCGAAGGCCGTCGACCGCGGATTTGTCCGGTTCGCGGCAGGAGCTTCTTTCGCTCGAGGGTGATGGCCGACTGGACCTGGTCGAGTTCGCGCAGCCGGCGCCAGGCTTCTTCGAGCGATGCGTGGACAGGGACGACTGGGCGAGCTTTCGGCCGTTTCAATCGACTCCCAACGTCGACTGGAACGATCCGAACCTCCAGTTCATCGACCTGAACGGCGACGGGTTCGCCGACATCCTCGTCACCCACGGGGACTCGCTGCTCTGGTACCCCTCGCAAGGCAAGGATGGGTTCGCGGCCCCCATTCAGCTCTCAGTCTCACGCGACGAGAGGAAGGGACCTGCGGTCGTCTTCGCGGATGGGGAACAGGCGATCCATCTGGCCGACATGAGTGGTGACGGGCTCGCCGACATCGTTCGCATCCGGAACGGCAACGTGTGCTACTGGCCGAACCTCGGCTACGGGCGCTTCGGCGCGCAGGTGATCATGTCCAGCGCGCCGTGGTTCGATCGGCGCGAGCAGTTCGACCCCGCGCGCATTCGCCTCTTCGACGTCGACGGCTCGGGCACGACCGACATCCTGTACCTCGGCGCCGAGAGGATCACGCTGTACTCGAACCTTTCCGGCAACAAGTGGAGCGCCGGGCAGGTCGTGACGACGGCGTTCCCGGCGCACTCGGCGGCGTCGATCTCCGTCGTCGATCTGCTCGGCACCGGCACCGGCTGCCTGACGTGGTTCACCACGCTGACGAGCGAGGGTGCGCCGCGGCTCCGCTACATCGATCTGCTCGACAGCAAGAAGCCGCACTTGTTGATCAAGCAGACCAACGGCATGGGCCTCGAGCGGCTCGTCACGTACGCGGCGTCGACGAAGTACTATCTCGAGGACGTGCTTGCGGGCGTTCGGTGGGCGACCAGGCTGCCGTTCCCGGTGCACGTCATCGAGAGCGTCGAGGTGCGTGATTACCTCGCGGGCACGCGGCTCGTCTCGACGTATCGGTACCGGCACGGCTTCTTCGACGGACACGAGCGAGAGTTCCGCGGCTTCGGGCTCGTCGAGCAGTGGGACGCCGAAACGGTGAAGAGTGACTCGGGTACCGGCTCGTTCCCAAGCGGAATCTTCCCGGTGGTCGACGGGGAGTTTGTGCTCCCTCCGGTGCACAGCAAGACGTGGTTTCACACGGGCGCGTGGAAGGAACAGGACGAGCTCACCGAGCTCTATCGAGCTGAGTACTACCAGGGAGACTCGAGCTCGGTCGACCTCCCGAACACCGCCTATTCGGGCGTCACCCTGTCGAGCACCGAGGAGCTCCGCGAGGCGGCGCGTGCGCTCAAGGGGATGGTGCTCCGGCAGGAGGTCTATACCGACGACGGCACATCGCTCGCCGCGCACCCGTACACGGTCTCGGAGCGTTGCTACGAGGTGCGGCGCATCCAGCCGAAGACGGCGGCCGCTGCCCACGCAGTGTTTCTCGCACATCCGCGCGAGGAGCTCACCTACCACTACGAGCGCGTGAGTGACGATCCGCGCGTGCTGCACGCACTGACGCTCGAGGTCGACGACTACGGGGTCGTGAAGAACGCGGCGTCGATCGCCTATCCGCGACGCACTCCGAGCGGCCCCGCATCGACCGAGCAGGGGGTAATGCTCGTCACGGTGGCTGAGCAAGAGGTGCTGCACAAGCCCGCCGAGGTGCACTGGTATCGGATCGGTGTGCCGATCTCGTCGATCAGCTACGAGCTCCACGGGCTCGCGGAGCCGTCCGGCACGGGCATCTTGTCCCTCTCGACCGTGAAGGCGGCCGTCGATGGCGCGAGCGTGATCGCCTACACCGACACTCCAGGCACCGGTCACAAGCTGCGCGTGCTCTCCAAACAGCGCTCGTACTACTACGCGAACAGTCTCTCCGCGACACCACTCGCGCTGGGCACGATCGAGTCGCTCGCCCTGGTGCACCACCAGGAGCAACTGGCCCTCAGCGCCGGGCTGATCACCGGCGTGTACAACACGCCGACGACGACGGTCACCTCGACCATGCTGACGAGCGAGTGCGGCTACGTCGCTGAGTCCGGTGACTACTGGGCTCCGTCCGCGCGTCCGATCTACGACGCGACGAAGTTCTACCTGTCGACGGGGCTCGTCGAGCCGTTCGGCAACCAGTCGAGCGTCACGTACGACAGCTACAAGCTGCTCGTGACCGAGGCGCACTCGTCGACGACGACGACCGCGCTCGACAACGTCGTCAGCGTGGTGAACGACTACCGCGTCCTTCAGCCGAAGCTGCTCACCGACCCCAACGACAACCAGACCGCGCTCGCGTTCGACGCGCTCGGGATGGTGGTGAAGACGTCAGTGCAGGGCAAATCGGGCTCGAGCGACGGCGACACGCTCAGCGATCCGACGACGACGTTCAGCTACGACCTCTGGGCCTTCAAGAACTCGGGCTTGCCGGTCGTCGTCCACATGCAGGCGCGCGAGCAGCACGGCGGGACGGCCGTCTGGCAGCACACGTACCAGTACACCGACGGGTCGGGACGCGAGCTGCTCACGAAGGCCCAAACCGCTCCCGCCGAGGGCACGAGCACGGCGCGATGGGTCGGCACCGGTCGCACCGTCTTCGACAACAAGGGAAACCCCATCAAGAAGTACGAGCCGTACTTCTCGACGACCAGCGCCTACGAGAGCGAGGCCGCCATCGTGGCCACCGGCGTGACCCCGATTCTGCGGTACGATCCGCTCGGTCGCTTGGTCCGCACCGACTTCCCCGACGGTACCTTCTCGAAGGTGGTGTTCGACGCCTGGAAAGAGGAGGCGCGGGACCAGAACGACTGCGTGCTCGGCACCGTCTGGTACACCGAACACTCGGACACGGCGGCTTCGGCACAGGATCAACGCGCAGCGACGCTGGCCGCAGCGCATGACTCGACGCCGACCACCACCCACTACGACACGCTCGGGCGCGCCGTGGCCGTCGTTCAGCACAACGGTTTCGACGGTGCGAGCCCGCCGGCGGCCATCCTCTACGCAACGCACACGACGCTCGACATCCTCGGCAACGCGCTTGCCGTCGTGGACGCCCGAGGCAACACGCCGCTCGCCCAACGCTTCGACCTGTTGAAGCGTCCCATCCGGGTGGAGAGCGCGGAGGCCGGAATCTCCAAGGCGCTGCCGGACGTTTCAGGCGTGCCCATGCGCTCGTGGAACAGCCGCAACGTCGCGATGCGCACGACGTTCGATGCGCTGCGCCGACCCACGCACCTCTACTCCAAGATCGACACCGCCTCCGAGACGTTGGTGCAGCGCACCCTCTACGGCGAGGAGTTGGGAAGCACTGCGAGCAAGGCGGCAAACCTCCGCTGGCAGATGCACCGCGTCTACGACTCGGCGGGCGTGGTCACACACCTCTCGCACGACTTCAAGGGCAACCTACTGGAGACGGAGCGGCGCCTCGCGACGAGCTACACGGCGACGCCGGACTGGAGCGCGCTCGCCTCGCTCACCGACATCTCGGCGATCGAGAGCGCTGCCGCCTCCTCGCTTGAGACCGCGGTCTTCACCACGAGCTCGACCTACGACGCACTCAACCGCATCGTGAACTCGACGACTCCGGACGCGAGTGTCGCCGAGCCCAGCTACAACGAGGCGAACCAGCTCGCCGCGATGGACGTGATGGTCCGCGGCGCGACGTCGCCGACGTCGTTCGTGACCGACGTCTTCTACAACGCGCGCGGGCAGCGGACGAAGATCGCCTACGCGAACGGCGTCCTCACCGAATACACGTACGACTCGAAGACCTTCCGGCTCACGAGACTCGTCTCGACCCGCACCTCTGACAGCGCGGTCCTGCAGGACCTGCGGTACTGGTACGATCCGGTTGGCAACATCGTCGAGACGAAGGACTACGCCCAGCAAACCGTCTACTTCTCGAACACCGTCGTCTCGCCCGACTCGAAGTACGAGTACGATCCGCTCTACAGACTGACCTACGCCGAGGGCCGCGAGCACCCGGCGCACTCGGGCTCGATGACGAGCGACGCGGAGTACTCGGCCAACCCCGACTCGCTCCCGCACCCGAACGACCTTCAGGTTCTGCGCCGTTACACCGAGGAGTTCCAGTACGACGGCGTCGGGAACATCCTCGAGCTCGTGCACTCAGCCACCGGCAGTGCACCGAACGGTTGGACGCGGTGGTATCAGTACGCCACGGCGAGCAATAAACTCACGGGCACGAGCGACACGGGCGACACGCAGGCCGACGCGTACGACGACACGACGAGCTACACCGACCACTACAGCCACGACGCGCGCGGGAACATGACGTCGATGCCGCACCTGTCGGCGATGGACTGGGACTTCGGAGACCGGCTTCAGCACTGCGACCTCGGCGGCGGTGGCGACAGCTACTTCGTGTACGACGCCGCTGGGCAGCGCGTGCGCAAGGTCTGGGTGAAGAGCGCGTCGCTCATCGAGGAGCGCATCTACGTCGGCGGCTACGAGGTCTGGCGCAAGCGGCTGAGCGGAATGCTCGACGAGGAGCGGCAGACGCTGCACGTCACGGACGACCAGCGGCGGGTCGCGATGGTCGAGACCAAGACGGTGAACGGCGGTAGCACCGTCTCGAGCCCGACCTCCTACCTGCGCTACCAGCTCGATGACCACCTCGGGTCGGCGCGCGTCGAGGTCGATGGCTCGGCCGCGCTGCTCACCTACGAGGAATACCACCCGTACGGCACCACCGCGTTCCGAGCCTCGGCAGGCGCGAGCGGGTTCGCGCCAAAGCGGTACCGGTACACCGGCAAGGAGCGCGACGAGGAGACGGGCCTCTACTACTACGGGGCGAGGTACTACCCGCCGTGGCTCGCGAGGTGGACGGCGTGCGACTCGTCAGGAGCCGACGGGCTGAATCGGTACGCGTACGTCCGCTGCAACCCGATCACGTTCAACGACCCGGACGGTCGAGAGGCCGAGAAGCACTGGTACGACAATCCCGCGGTTCGCCTCATCTCGAAGGTCAACCCACTCGTAAACCCTGTCGCGATTGCGGCACGAGTTCACGCCACATACGACAAAGTCACGAGCGGAAAGCCGGTCGGCTCGACCGATCAAGTCGCGAGCGCCGTAACGGGCATCGGCGTCTTGGAAGGTGCTGCCGAGGTCGGGTACCACGCGGCCGAGGTAGTAGACATCTATCAGAAGGAGGGGGTCGTCGCTTGGCCCGCGGTAGCCGATACGGCGGACGCCGTCGAGAAGACGATTACGATCGGCGTTGGCGTCGGCGCCGCCCTGAGCGGGAAGGGCCCAACCACGCGCGCTGAGGCTGAGGCAGCGTCGTCGCCGACGGCAGCGCCGAAGCCCGCGGCACCGAAGCCCGCAGCACCGAAGCCGACGGCAGCAGAGCCGAAGCCGACGGCAGCAGAGCCGAAGCCGACGGCAGCAGAGCCGAAGCCGACGGCAGCAGGGCCGAAGTCAGGGACAGCCAGCGGAGAGGTGGACGACGTTGGCTCGACGGCACCGGGCGCGGGGGCGCCGCCGCTGCCCACGGCGCCTCCGGCGCCTCCGCCGATCAGACTCCTGCCCGGTCTCCGGATTGACCCAAAACAGTTTGGCAAGAAGGTCGGCACACACGCCAGTGACTTCGGTTTGGATCCGGCCAATGCGGCCGCCCGCGACTGGGTTCGCGCGCACATCGAGGACATAGTCGCGAACCCCTCAGAGGTCCGGCAGGGTGAGTGGAATCCGAACCGAGGAGGCGGTACGGATTACTTGTTCTATGCAAAGGGAAATGACGTTGTGCTGACGAAAGTAAGTGGCGAGTTCGTTACGATTCTTCCAGGGGGCGTCACGCAGAACACATTCTTCTCAAAAGCCACGCGGATCTACCCATGAGCGAGAACACTCTTGTGGGCGACGACGCTATCGTCGCTGCGCGCGCGTTTGTTGGTGCGACTGTTGCCGAAGTACACCGCGTTCTGTACTCGTTCGGCGGTGCCGTCGAGCCGGACGATGGCGCCCTACAATTGACGTTCGATCAAGGACACATCCTCCGGCTCGATGGCGCTGCGGACGGCGAACGTCTCGCCTGTGCGCTCGAACGCTGGCGCGATCCGTTTACGGCTGAGAAGATGACGCCCGAGAATCAGACATACTTGGAAGAGCACGGAAAGTGGGGGCTCGTGGAGCTGACACATTCCGAGCCGTGGTCGCGTATTGTGGGTGAACAGTTGCTCAGCGTTGAGCCGATCGGGAGTAGATTCGGTGTCACCATCGGCGCTCTTCTTTCGTTCACTCGCGGTGAGGTTGTGATCTACGTCCAGTCGGACGAAACCAGAGTTGTCTGGGGACGAGAGGGCCTCCCGAACTGGGGGAAAGGTACGATTTAGGTCACAAGGCAGTGATACGCTGGTTGATCCCGACCGCCCCCGACCTGTAGTGGCGACATGCCCTCGCCTCGACGTGTCGCCGTCTCGCTCGCGTGAGCCGCCGTTGATCGAGTCGAACCCCGCGTTCCCGTAACCGACCGACCCCGTAGTGTCCCAGAACTCTGCGGCGGGGAAATCGTGCCGATTCGGTGGGGCAGGGCGCTACGCGGCGTCGCGATAGTAGTAGCGGAGGAGGCCGCCGATTCGGTCGCGTCGGCGGACGTCGGCG
>Ga0208492_1000159_pt1 | contig 69155 bp, 56 predicted proteins | sample Subbioar_CSW14AB_FD_184820 | JGI IMG/M metagenome (GOLD analysis project Ga0208492, IMG submission 184820) | Serpentinite rock and fluid subsurface biosphere microbial communities from McLaughlin Reserve, California, USA - CR12Mar_CSW14AB (SPAdes) | ecosystem: Environmental > Terrestrial > Deep... | reverse complement strand
GAGGGCTTCGCCGGTGCGCTCCGCGCCGCGGGACTCGGGAGCGCGCAGGTGTCGCTGCACGGCCCCGACGGCGGCGTGAGCGATCGTCTCACGGCGGCTCCCGGCACGCACGCGCGCACGCTCCGCGGGGTCGACGCGCTGCTCGCGGCCGGAGTTCGGGTGCTGTTGAACCACCTCGTCTTCAAGGACAACGTCCCGTTGCTCGGCGACTTCGTCGAGCTGCTCGTCACGCGGTGGGGGGCGTACGCGGACCGATTGCTCGTGCAATTCCACTCTCCCCGCGACGAGTTCGCCACGCGCGAGGAGGGACTCCGCAACGTGCCGCGGTACGCCGAATACGCCGTCGCGCTTCGCCAGGCGGTCGACCGCGCCCGGGCCGCGGGCGTCCATGTCCATGATCTGCAGGATCCCACGGGCATCCCGCCGCTCTGCGTGCTCGGCGCCGACGAGACCTACCTGGGCGCGATCGCTGCGCAACGCACCTCGCCGCGCTTTCACCGGTGGGAGTCGAGCTGGCTCACGCACGTCGAAGCTTGCGGCGGCTGCGCGCTGCGCGAAGCGTGCATGGGGATCCCCAAGCACTACCTCGAGCTGCACGGCGACGCCGAGTTCCAACCCTTCGCTCGCGGGGGCGCGTAGTGCACCGCCTCGCAGTGATGCCTCGCTGCGCGACGCCCTGCGCCGCGTGTGATGCGTGCTCGCCCGAAGGGCGGCCGGCGTCGCTCGAGCACGCGCTCCCTCTCCTCCAGCATGAAGAAGTGCTGCTCGGCGGCGGCGATGCCACGCGCTGGCCGCCCCTGATGGCGTTCCTCGAACGAGCGCGCGGGCGTCAGGTGTGGCTCGAGGCTCCCGCGGGCTCGCTCACCAAAGAGCGCCTCGCCGACCTGAAGATCGCCGGCCTGCACGGCGTGATCGTGCAGATCGAGGGCGTCGGCGAGAAGCTCCTCCGCGTCATGCGCGCCGGCGATGGCGAGCTCGCGATCGCCGACGCCGAGGCCGTCGGGCTCGAGACGCAGGCGCGGGTGATCGCGCGACCGGCCACCTTCCCGATGGTCGCCCCGCTCGCGCGTCGGCTCGCGCCGCGAAAGGTCTGGCTCGAGCTCGTGCGGCGCGACTGGGGCAAGGACGAGGTCCCGATGTTCGCGGGGCCGATCGCGCAGCTGCTCCTGACGTGCACCAACGTGGCCTTCTCGGGCCATCGCGCCGCGTCGCGCGGGTATCTCCCGCCGTGCCTTCTGCCCTCGGTCTGGGCCACGCGACCGACCGCGTTCAGCACGCTGTTGCACGAGCGGGAGGGCGCTCCCAACGACGTGCTGACGGCCTGTGCCGAGTGCACGCTGCGATCGAGCTGCGGATTCGTCGATCGCGGTGCCGTCTCGCCCGATGACCCGATCACGCCGATCGCCGACGCGGTGTTGCCGTGGCTTCGGATGCGCACCAAGCAGGAGCCGGTGCCGGCGGCGATCGTGCGCAAGCGTCGCGGGCCGGAGGTGATCTGCACCACGCCGTGGACCAGCATGGAGGTCGTCGACCCGGATGGGCGCGTGCGGCAGTGCTGCTCCACCTGGACGGTCGGTGATCGCGGCAACGTGCGCGAGGCGACCCTCGGCGACATCTGGAACGGCCCCGGCTACCAGCAGGCGCGGCGCGTGATGTCGGGGCAGGACCTCGCCCCGCTGTGCAATCCGATCTGCTCGCGGCTGCACGACCGCAAGTACGACGAGGGCCGGTTCCGCATCCAGACGGGCTCCGAGCCGTTCGTGCAGAACCAGCTGCTGATCGCGGAGGACATCGCCGAGCGTCGCGAGATCGTGCGGAGCAAGCCGCTCCACCTCGCGCTCTGTCCGAGCACGTACTGCAACTACGACTGCATCATGTGCGATCTCGGCCGCACGCCGCGTCGGGAGCTGCCCGAGGCTGTGTGGGAACAGCTCGTCGAGCTGTTGCCCTCGCTGCAGACGATCACCATGCTCGGCGGCGAGCCGCTCGCCAACCCGTCGACGATGCGCTTCCTCCGCGAGTTCGACGTCGCGAAGTACCCCGATTGCGCCATCGACTTCGTCACCAACGGCTCGCTGCTGACGGAGTCGGTGCTCTCGCGGATGCAGCGCTGCACGCTCGGCGACGTCACCGTGAGCCTCAACGCAGGCACTGCCGACGTCTACGAGCGCGTCCAACGCGGCATCGCCTTCGAAACCGTGCTCGCCAACCTCGACGCGCTCATCCGCTTCAGGGCGCGGCACCATCGCTGGTTCGGGATCACGGCGAGCTTCGTGGTGCAGCCCGCCTCGTCGCACTCGCTGATCGCGTTCGGCGAGCTCGCGCACGCCCGAAACCTGCGCATCCGGCTGATGGCGCTCAATCCGGAGAACCACGAGGGCCTCGACTTCTACCCCGAGAGCGACGTCGTCACGCGCGTGCTCCGTGACGTCGACGCGTTCGAGGCGTGGGCCAAGACCGTGCGCCCGGATTGGGTGCCGGAGATCCGCGCCGCCCGCGCGGCGGTCGCCGCCGAGGCTGTCTCGAGACCTCGCCCCGAACAGCGACGTCTCCCGGTGCTGACATGACGTCGAACGCAGAGCTGGTGCGCACGCTCGTCTCGCGCTTGCCGTTCGCCGTCTCGCAGATCGAGGAGGACCCGGCGCCGTGGGTGCAATTGTCGCTCGACACGCCGGCCGGCCCGCTCGCCGTGCGCATCGAGACCCGCGAGCCCGGGCGCCGGGCGTTCGCGCTCACCCGCAGCTTCGCGCTGTCGTACGTCGGCGAGCCACCGCGTGCGGCGATCGACACGCTCCTCGCGTTCGCCCGACGGCTTTCGTCGGTCGATCCGGGTGGGCTCGCGCTGCAGCGTGATTCGTCGCCCAAGCGACGGTTGGGGGTGCTCGGCGAGGACCCGGGCGGCTCGTGGTCGCGCGACACCTTCGATCGATCGATCGCCCTTCTCGAAAGCGAAGGCCAACGGTTCGACCGCGCGGTCCTCGTCGTCACGCAAGCGTGCAGCCTCGCCTGCCAGTTCTGCCCTTCGAAGGACGCCGCGCACGAGGTCGTCCCGACGTCGGACGTCGAGGGACAGCTCGACGACCTCGTCCACCAGCTCGCCGCGGGCCGCCGGCTCGGCGCGCGCTCGGTCGACATCGGGGGCAACGACGTCCTGCAGTTCCCACGAGCGATCGAGCTGTTCGAGCGCGCGGGGGCGCTCGGGTACGAGACGATCGTCGCGCAGTCACCCGGTCAGAGCATGGCCGATCCCGCGTTCGCGCTCGCGCTCTCGAAGACGCCCCTCACCCTGGTCGAGGTCCCGATCTACGGCGCGACCGCCGAGGTGCACGATCGGGTGACCGGCACCCCCGGGAGCTTCGACCGCATGTGCCAGGCGATCGACCGGGTGCGCGCGCTCGGACGCCCGACCATCGGCCTGCGCACGCTGTCGCTCCGGAGCACGCTCGGGCTGCTCGAGGGTCTGCTCGCGTTCACCGAGGCTCGCTTCGGCCTCGAGCTCGTCGTGCGGCAGCTCTGGCCGAACCGCGTCGGCGAGCGCGAGCACCTGGTCGACGCGGTGTCGTTCGCCGAGCTCGCGCCGGTCGTGGCGCGTCATCCCGAGCGCTTCGAGCCGGACGTTCCCCTCTGCTTGTTCCCCGACGAGCGGCGCGGCCCGATGCTCCAGGCCCGGCCCGCCAGGGGCCCGTTGCACCTCTGGGATCAAGGCATCGTCCCGGGCTCCGAGGACGATCGAGCCAAGCGCGATCGCCAGCGCGTGTTCGCCGCCGAGTGCGAGCGCTGCGTGCTGCGCACCGGCTGTAGCGGCATCTTGCGCGCGCACTTCGACCTCCTCGGCAGCGAGGGCATCGCGCCGGTCATGTCACAATGCCGCCAATGAGTCGGTCTCTCGTTCTGTACATCCACCCGTGGGGGCACCTGAACGACCTCGTGATTCCCGCGGGCGCGATCGCCTGCATGAACGCGATCGCAGCGCCGAAGCTCGGCCGGTACGCGTTCGAGGTGACGGACGACGAGCTCCGCGAAGCGGCCGTGGTCTGCGTCGACGTGCACTGGGCCCCTTCGCTCTCGGGCTTCGAGAGGCTCGTGCAGCACGTACGGGCGGTCGCGCCCGAGGTGCCGATCGTCGTCGGCGGGATCACGGCGGCCCTCCTCGCGGAGGAGATGCTCGAGACCTACGCGGTCGACTACGTGCTCCGTGGCGACGCGGAGGTGAGCTTCGCCGCACTGATCGCCGCGCTGCGAGAGGGAAGCAGCCCGGGCCCGCTGCCGAACGTGCACGCGCGCGGCGCGCCACCACCGCCGCGATCGCGCATGACCGACGCGCAACTCGACGCCACGGACTCGGTCACGCTCGACTGGTTCCCCACGCTCGCCAAGGTCACCGATCTCGACGCGGCAGCCTTCCCGCCTGGCCGGACCGTCATCGTGGCGCGGGGCTGCCCGCTGCGATGCCCGACCTGTTACGGCTCGCACGCCTCGACCTACGGTGGCGGGTACTTGTGGCGTTCGCCCGCGCGAACGGCGGAGCTCGTGCGCGTGGCAGAGCGCGCCGGGGCGCGTAACCTCCGCCTGATCGTAGGCAAGCCCTCGCCTCGACGGCTCTCGGAGATGATCGACGGGATCGTCGCGTCGGGCCCCTACCGCTTTGGGAGCGCGCTCGGCCTGTACTTGTGCCGCGCCCCGAGTGACGAGGAGCTCGACGCCCTCGATCGCGCGTTCGACTCGCCGGTCACTCTCTCGATGGTCCCTCCGGAGGAGCACGTCCCAGCGTTGTCGCCCGCTCGCCTCGAAGAGGAGCGTGCGGCCTGGCGGCGGGTTGCAGCGCGGGTCTCGCGCTCGCGAAACCTGCGCCTCGATGTCTGGGCCACCGCCGGGCGCGACACCGCCGAGCTGCAGGAGGACCTCGGCGCACGCGGCAATGAGCGGGTGTCGGTGAGCTCGGGCGCGGTGTGGTCGATGACCCGGCCGACCGACGGGGGCCAGAGCACGCTCGCGGCCGTCCGCGCCGCGGTCGCCGACGTGTGGACCTTCTACGCAGCGCGTCTCTTGTCTCCCGTCCTCGCGCACCTGCTCGCGCCGTTCCGTTTTCTCGACGAGGTCGACGACGGGCTCGACACGCTGTCGCCTCCGCGCGCGCACGAGCTCCTGCCGTTTCACGAGACGATCCAACAATCGTGGCGCACCCACCGGCTGCCCACGCTGCCGGGCCTCTCGTTCGACGCCGTCCCGGTCGCCGTCGCACGTGGGCCCTCGCGCCGCGAGGCCGAGGGGACGCGATACCGCGGCGACTTCGCGATCGTCGAGTCGGCGCGCGCCGTCGGTGCAGCGGCGCCGCTCGAACCTCAGGTCGATCACCGCGGCGTGTCGCTGGAGGCGCGGCTCGCGGTCCCGGCCGACTGCGATGGGCTCGCGATCGTGCCGCGCGGCGCGTCGACGACCTCGCAGGTCTGGGTCGACGCGCTGGCTGCGCGAGGGCTCGTCGTGCTCCGCGCTCCAAAGGCCGGCAACGCGCGTCTGCGGATCGATCTGCGCGTGCAGGACGCTCGGGGGTTCCTCCTCGACGACGACGGCGAGCCGCTGCGCCGCGGCGTCGCGGACCTCTCGTATTTCCGGGAGGCAGGCTCCGCGAAGTGAGCGTCAGCGCGCCGGGGTCGGCATCGGCGCGCCGTCGAACGCGAGGGGCTGGTCGTCGAAGTTCGTCCAATCGATGCGGCGCTCGCCGAGCGAGGTGAACCCAGAGGCGTTGGCTCGCGCGCGTGTGTGCTCCTGCGCGCGAGCCAACTCCGACGCGGGCATCGTCCGCGTGCCGAGCACGCGATAGAAGCGCTCCGGAGCGAACGTGAGGCCGAGCGCCTCGTGCCGGACGTGGAACTGCGTGCCGGGCAGGACGAGGAGACGATGCACGGCGATCGACAAGTCGTCGATGCGCAGCAGCTCGTCGAGCATCTTGACGAACGAGTCGTAGGTCTCGCCCGGCAGCCCCAAGAGCACGGTGATGAACAGCGGGCCGACGCCGCGGAGAATCTCCGCGCTGCGGCGGATGTGCTCGATCGTGCTCTTGCGGCGCATCGGTCCCCAGGTCTCGGGGGTCGACGATTGCACGCCGATGCCGATGCGCTTGACGCGCACGCCCTCGAGCGCCGCGCGCTGCGATGGCCGCACGATCGCCGGGTACATCTGCAGCGAATAGGAGAGCCGCGCGCTCGGGTCGCCGCGGCGGATCCCCTCGCACACCTCCGCGAAGTGCTCGTCGGAGACGTTGGCCGTGCTCGCCCCCGCGTCGATCTCGCGCGCGGTCGGCCACGCCACGATCGCCGCGATGTCGGCGGCGATGCGGTCGACGGTGCGGGTCATCCAGAGGCCCTGCCGTGACGCCCGCGCGTCGCTGCAGAACGCGCATTGGAACCGGCAGCCCCGGGCCATCTCCACGAACGGTCGGGCGACCTGGAAGGCCGCTCCGCGCTGGTAGGGCGACGGCACTTCGGCGAGATCTCGCGGGGCGATCGCGGGCCCGCCGTCGACGATACGACCGTCGACGTTCGACAGCGTGCCAGCCACCGGATCGGCGCCGAGGCCACGGCCAGGGCCGCGATCGATCACGCGGCGCACGAGGTCGACGATGGTCTGCTCGCCGGAGCCGACGGCGACCGCGTCGACGTCGGACCACCAGGAGAACCAGTCGTTGCGCTCGCGAAAGAGCGCGAACGACACGCCGCCCCACACGACGACGGGCGCGCCCCGTCGCTCTCCGGTGAGGGCGCGCAGGCGGCGCGTGGTGTGCGCCGTCGCGGCGAGGTTCCAGCTGTAGCAGGTGAAGCCGACGAAATCCGGGTCGTGCGCCGCGATGCGCTCGGCGAAGCCGTCGGTGTCGACGCCGCTGAGGAACAGGATGGTGAGCTCGATCCTCTCGGCGATGTCGGGCGTGTCGAGCAGCTTGGCGCGGAGGTACTCGGACGCACCCGGCCCGTAGTCACATGGATCCTCGCACAGGTTCGCGAGCACCACGCGGATCGGCCGGCGCGACCCGTCCAAGCGATCGACGTGCTCGAGGACCGCGGGCGCGCGTCGTTCGCCGGTGGAGGCGCGAAGAGGCGCCTCTTCGGGCCTCGCGAAGAGCTCCTCGATCCACGCATCCGGCAGCGACGCCTCGCGCGCGGAGACCAACGCGACGAACGCATCGACGATGGCGAGCGGAGGTTCGGCGCCGGATTCCTTGCGGTACGAGACGCCGAAGCGGCGCGTCCGGCGGTAGACGCGCGCCTCGCTCGACGAAGGCGTGAGCTCGACGACCAGCGCATCCCCGCCGCGCTCCAGCCGAAGCAGCGCGCGTGCGTCGGGTCGCACCTCGACGAGCGCGAACCCGTGCAGTGCGTCGACCGGCTGACCCGCCGGCATCGAGAAGTGCGCGCCGAGACGGCTCAGCAGCGACTCGGTCATCGAGCCATCATACACGCGGGTGCGATCACCCGCGGCCGCCCACCGTCAGGGGCTGCAGCCGATCTGCGAGCGATGCGAGAACGCCCGCGGGAACGCCCCAGCAGCTCGCCCGCGCGGCGCATGGTCCGCAGCCAGGCGCGAAGGAGCCGGCCTGAACGGCCAGGTAGATGGCCATCGGTCCGAATCGTTCGAGGAGCGACGTGCCCTGCACTGGTGATTCGGCGGGTTTCAGGCAGGCCGGCGCCCCGAGGACGGGGAGGCGCCGCGCTGCGGTCGACAGTGCGTCCGCGTCGACGAGCGTCGCGCTCGAGGTCTTCGGGCGCGGCAGGCCGACGACCAGCGGCAGGTCGCGGGACGCGGCGAACGCGCGGAGCTCGTCGAGGCGGTCGAGCTCGGGGGTGAGCATCAGCGTGTGGAGGAAGCACGCGATGCCCTCGCTGCGGCACGATTCGAGGACCTTCTGCAGTCGATCGAACGCGCCGGCGCGGCGCACGATGGGATCGTGTGCGGCGGCCGACGAGCCGTAGAGTGGGAGCGCGATCACGGAGAGCCCGGCATCGCGCAGCGCGCGCGCACGGCCGCGTTCGCCGAGCGGCTCGGCGGTGCCGATCATCGCGATCGTCGACGCCCCGGCGACTCGCAGCGTGCGGACCCACTCGTCGACGAGCGGAGCGTCGGTCGGCTCGGGACCGCCGAGGCACACGTACGCGCCACGGACGTCGTCGTCGCCGCGCCGAACCGCCTCGAGTGCGAAGCGTTCGGCGGCCTCGTCGGTCTCGCGGTCGACGTGCCGACAGAAGACGCAGTCCGCGGCGCAGGTCGATGCGAGATACGCGACCCGCACGTCCACGTCGTCGAACGCGCGCGTCGCGACGCCTGCGAGATCGACCTCGGCGAGCCGATAGAGCCCGGGGCCTCGATCGAACGGTGCATCCCAGCCTTGGCTCGGAAGGCCCCGTGGCAAGCGAGCGGCGAGCGCGGCCTCGGCGCGGCGCGCGGCCTCTGCGCCGACGACGAGCGGTTCGCCCTCGACGTAGAAGCCGCCGCGCGCCCGCGGCACCACGCGCGCGTGCACTTCTCCGCTCGCACCGACGACGCGCAGCTCTCCGCGCACGGTCACGATGGCGGCGCGCTCGTCGAGGTGCGCCCCGGCGTCGCGCAGCAGCGCGAGGAGCGCAGCGTCGCGGTCGCGCTGCTCGTCGGCTCGGGGCATGACGTGGCTGGACGCTAACCTCCGGCTCGATCCCGCGCAAGCTCGCCTCCCGCGTTTCGAGTGATACCGTGCTGTGATGTCTGCGATGGTGGCGCTCCTCGGCGCGACGGGCCGCCTCGGCCCGGCCGTCTGTCGTGCGCTCGCGCGCTCATCGTTCGAGGTGCGCGCGCTCTCGCGACGCGATCCGCACGCAGAAGAGGCCGTGCCCGGCGGGCGACCGGTCCGCGGCGATCGCAGGGACGTCGAGGCGCTCGTGGCCGTCGTCGATGGCGCCGACGTCGTCGTCGACCTGCTCGCGCGCGACGAACGCGACGGCGAGGCCCTCCTCTCGGCGATCGCGCGGGCCGCTCGTCCGCCGAGGGCCCTCGTCGTGGCGGGCTGCTCCGGCGAGCGACGCGGCGATCCCGCGGGCAAGGCCCGTCTCGCGGCGCGCGTCATCCTCACTCGGGGCTTCCCCGGCGTGGTGCACACGCTGGTGCTGCCGAGGCTCGTCGCCGCCGTCGACTTCGCCCGTCGCGAGCAGCCCTACCTCGATCAAGCGGCGTCGACCGGCCGCGCCCTCTTCACGGGTGCGCTGTCGACCGAGCAGTCGATCGTCGCGGTCGACGACGTTGCCGAGGTGATCCGGCGGCTCTTGGCCGCTCCGGACGCGTTGCCGCCCGGCGCGTTCGAGGTCGCGCCGCCGTCGCCGATCACGATTCGCGACGCGATCGCGTCGCTGCTGCGTGGCGCGGGGCTCGAAGCGGCGATCGCCAATCACCCGGATCCCTCCTACCGCGCGCCGCACCCGGCCGAGCGCGACGTGCTCGACGGCGCGATCGTGCGCGCCGCGTTCCCCGACCTCTCGTGGACCGATCCGCGCGCCGTGTACCGGGCGCTCGGCGCGTGGCTCGGGAAGACGATGAGCGCAGGAGCGCGGCCGCGGCGGGCGGTGCCGGTGATCCATCATCGCCCGGCATCCCGCGCCACCATCGACGTGCACGGCGCGCGCGAGGAGGTCGTGCTCGCGCGGCCCGTCGAGTCGCTGACCCGCGTCACGTCGTGGGTGTCGCCGGCCTTCTATGTCGACGTCGGCAGGCCGTGCAACTCGGCATGCGTCTACTGCGCCGTGCCGCCGCACGGCGACACGCACGGCTTCACACCGATCGACGAGGTGCGGGCGCACGTCCGCGCAGGCGTCGCGGCGGGCTGCGATCGCGCGATCTTCGTGGGCGGCGAGCCGACGATCTACCCGCACCTCGACGAGGCGCTCGCCTCGCTGCGCGAGGCGGGCCTTTCGCCCAAGCACGCGATGATGAGCAACGGCCTCCGGCTGTCGGACGCCTCGTTCCTCGAGCACCTGCGCACCTCGGGCGTCGCGACGCTCCACCTCTCGATCGACACGGTCGACGAGGCCGTTTATGACCGACTCTCGCGTGCGCCGGGCACCTTCGCGCGGCAGCGTGCCGCGCTCGACAACGCGCTCCGCTCACCGGGGCTCCAGCTCTACGTCTACGCCGCGGTCACGCGCCTGAACGCCGACGGCATCGGCGATCTGCTGCGCGACGTCGCCGAGCGCGCCGCCGCCGCCGCCGCCGCGCCTCCACCCGTGATCCTCGCGTTCATGAAGCCGGTCGGCGACGCGAAGGTGCACGCAGACCTGCTGCGCCTTTCGCCGTCGGAACGAGCGACCCTCGCGCGAAAGGCCATCGCGCGCGGCGCGGAGCTCGGCGTAGCGGTCGGCCTGCGCAACCTCCAGGCGTGCCTCGCGCCGGAGCTCGTGCCACACATGATCGACTACTACCTCGACGACTACTCGGTCGATCTCGCCACGCTCCGCCGCGAGCCGTACGCCCACAACGTGGAGCACGTTCGCAAGCTCGCATCGTGCGACGGGTGTGCGCACGCGCGGCTCTGCCCCGGCGTGTACCGCGAGGAGGAGGCCTGGGTGCAGGCGGAAGAGTTTCGCGCGATCGTGCTCGACGACGCGCTGATCACGTAGGCTCGATCCCGAGCGCACGCCGCATCTTCTCCGCCTGCGAATTCCCGAGAAGGCGTCGCTCGAGCGCGCGCGCGAGCGTCGACTCGCCGAGCGCGCGGAAGATCGGCAAGAGGGCGGGGTGGAGCCGCCGGACCGCCTCGATCGCGCGGGTCATCACCGGTATGTCGCCGTGGGCAAGCGGACCATGCAGCGCATCGACGGCGGGTCGCTTAACGAGCTCCGCCGCCTTGCGCTGCACCAGGTGCGCGACCAGCGCGCGCGTGTCTTCGGGTGTGACGCCGGCGGCTTCGAGCCCGCGCTCCGCCTCGGCGATCAGCGCCGGCATCAACGTGATCGGCACGAGCACGCTGGCCATGTAGAGGCCCTTGGCGTCGCCGCGAACGCGGAAGGGAACGCCCCCGGCGTCGCCGACGCGGCGGGCCAGCTCGCTCGCGGGCTCGTCGTCGCCGTCGATCGCGCAGAAGGTGCCGGCGAAGGTCTCGGGCTGCACGCGCGCGAGCTCGAAATGCCGAAGCGGGTGGATCGATACGACCAGAGCGCCCTCGGTCTCGGGCAGGCGCATGGCTTCGGCCGGCAGTGAGCCCGCGAAATGCACGAGCGTGCGGCCGCGCGCGACGCCTGCCGCGCCGAGCGCGCGCGCGGTTTCGACGATGGCGTCGTCGCGGGTCGCCACGAGCACGAGCCGAACCTCCGGCGGGAGCTCCGCGGGCCGCGTCGTGGCCACCGGCGCGCCCAGGTACGCCGCCGCGTCGCGCGCCCGCTCGTCGCTCCGCGACAATACCGCCACGCATCGGGCCCCGTCGCGCGCCAGCACCGTGCCCATCTCGCGCGCGACCGGACCGCTCCCGACGACGGCGAACGGCAGTTCGTTCATGAGTTCTCTTGGGTGGGAGAATAGGGCAACGCGCCGGCCCCGACCACGTGCGGTGCTACGATCGCCGCCGTGACCGAGACGAAAGAGACCAGAGAGCCGCGCGGCATCGACGGTCTCGCGCGCGAGCTCTTGGCCCCGCTGCTCGCCGCCAGGCCTGGCCCGCGACAATGGCGCCTGCTCTCGTGGGACTGCGAGCAGGGCATCCAGGTCTCGCTGGGGCGCGACGACACCGTGATCCTCGTGGAGATCGAGGCCCGGGACGACACTCTGCCGTGTTACGCGCGCACCGCCCGGTTCAACGTCAACGCGCGACGCACGTTCCGCTCCGATCGGCCGCTCGACGACGCGGAGCGCCGCGTCGTGGATCAGCTCGTGGCGATGCTGGGCGTGCGCGAGCGGGCTCTGCCCGTGGTCGATCGCCAGCAAACGAGCCGCGCGAGCGCGGTGCGCGAGATCACGGTCGATCGCGTGCTGATGCCCGAGGGGCTCGGCCACTACTACGTCAACCCGTACGTCGGCTGCATGATCGGCTGCAGCTTCTGTTACGTCGACGACCGCGCGGACATGTCGCGGGCGCTCGAAGGCCTGCCGCGCCTCCCCTGGGGACGTTGGGTGGACGTGAAGGTGAACGCCGCCGAGGTGCTGCGACGCGAGGTGAAGGAGCACGCGCCGGGAATCGTGCGCATGAGCCCGATCGTCACCGACCCGTACCAGCCGCTCGAACGGCACTTCCGCATCACCCGTCAGTGTCTCGAGGTGCTCGTCGATGCCGGGTTTCAGCCCATGATCCTCACGCGCGCGGCGCGCATCCGCGAGGACTACGACCTCCTCGCGCGCGCCAAGGCGGCGGTGGTCGGCTTCTCGATCCCGACCGACGACGACCGACTGCGCGCGGAGTTCGAGCCGGGGGCGGACTCGATCGAATCGCGGCTCGAGGCGCTCGCCGAAGCCCACGCCAAGGGCCTGCGCACCTGCGCGGTGATCCAACCCATGCTGCCGATGAACGTCGAGCGCCTGGTCGAGCGGCTCGCGCCCATCGTGGAGGTCGTGCGCATCGATCGCATGCACCGAGTCGATCGCGCCGCGGAGCTGTACGAACGCGCCGGCTGCCCCGAGGCGCTCTCCGACGAGTTCTTCGACCGGACCTCCGCCGCGTTGCGCAAGGCCTTCGGCGACCGCGGCGTCCGCGCCGACGATCTCGACGATCTGGCCGGAGCGCTCGGCGTCCACGCCTGATCAGTCGAGCGCCTCGAGGTCACCCGCCCCGTGCAGGCGCAAGTGATCCTCCCTCAGCCCGGCGCACCCCTGCCGCGCGCTGCACCGCGAGCAGCTGTCGACATATCGTCCGCCTTCGAACGGGGAGCTCTCGAGCGGGAACGAGCGCCCCGACGGGTCGACGACCTGCAACCGCAGCTTCGCGGCCGGCAGGTACTGCGCACGGTGCTCGGGGGCGAGCGTGCACGGGGGCGTGTGCAGCGAGACCAGCTCCACGCCTCGTCGGGCGGCGACCTCGAAGGCCTCGTGCACCGGCGCCACGAGCTCGGCGAAGCTCGGGATCTCACGCGTCACCTCCGCGTCGTCGGAGTCGGCCGCCGACAGCAGCCACAGCGTGAAGCGAGAGATGCCACGCTCGGCGAACGAATCGATCGTCGCGGCGAGATCGGGGAGGCTCGAACGGGCCAAGAGCACGTCGGCTGCGACGCTCACGTCGAGCCCCGACACGTTGGCGAGCGCCTTCAGCAACAGCGCGTGGCTGCCCGGCGAGCGACCGAGCGCGTCGTGGACCTCGGCGCGGTGCGACTTCACGTTGAACGAGAGATCGGTCGCGCCTTTGTGCACCAGCGCCGCGGCGTACTCGAGGTACGAGAGGCGCACCCCGTTGGTCTGGACGAGCACCCGGCTGAACCCGAGCTTTCGCGCCGCGGCGATCAACGACGGCAGCTCCGGCCGCAGCGTGGGCTCGCCGCCGCCGATCCAGAGGTTCGCGATTCGCGCGGCGCGGGCCTCGCGGAGCACGGCGAGCGCGTCCGTGGGCGAGAGGCTCGCGCCGGTGTCCTCGCACGCGCGACAGCCGAGGCAGCGCAGGTTGCAGCGATAGTCGAGCGCGACCTCGACCCACTCGCGCGTGGGGATCATCGCGGCCAGGATGTCATGCGCCCGCTCCGGGGGCACGCCTATACTGTGCTCGATGGAGCCTTCGCGCCGACTCCGCGTGGCGCTCATCGCCCCATACGGGGAGCCGCGCGACGGATTCTTCGCCGACTCGCTCCTGGCGATGCTCGCGGCCGAGGTCGAGGCACGCGGCCACGAGCCGCGGGTGCTGCGCGTGTACTACGACGGGCAGGACCCAGCGGCCGACGAACGCGTGCGTGCGCGCCTGGAGGAGTGGCTTCGAGAGTTCGAGCCGGATCTCGTCGCGTTCGAGCGTCTGTTCGATCCGGCGCCGATCCGCGCGCACCGAGCGGGCCGTCGCGTGACGACCGCGCTGATCTGGCGCGGCGATTCGTTCGACGACTTCACCGGGGTCGACCTCGCGATCGGCGCGCTCCCTGGGGCGAGCCGCCGCGGCGACACGCGTCGCACGCCTACGATCGACGAGATCGTGCTCGCCTTCGTGCGCGTGGTGGAGGCCCTCGCCGTCGGACGCGAGCCCGAAGGCATTCCCGGAGTGGTGCGCTTCGTGGAGGGCGAGCCTCTTCCGGGCGTCTCGCTCGAGCGGGTTCCGAAGCCGCTGCCGTTCCGCGCGATCGCGCGTCAGGAGGTCATCGCGCCGGGTGCCCCTCCGAAGATCGTGCGGAAGACGATCTTCGGAAACGCCGGCTGCCCGTACGGGGACGACCCCCTGGAACGGCCTGAATTCCAGCAGCTCCGCGTTCCGCGCGATCAGCCCCTCTCGCGCCTCGGATGCGCGTTCTGCTTCATGGGCGGCGACTACGAGAAGCGACCCGACGAAGAGATCGTCGCCCACCAGGTCGCGCAGGCGCGCTTCTGGACCGAGGCCATGCCCGATCTCGAGGAGCTCGTGCTCACCGATCAGGCGCCCGTGCGCTACCTCGCCCGCCTCGTCGAAGCCGCAGCCGCGGCAGGCGTTCGTCCCGTGCGTTGGCTGTTCCCTGCGCGCGCCGACAGCTTCGTCCGCGAGCGCGAGAAGGTCCGGCATGCAGCGCGCGTGGCCGCCGCGCGCGGGCACGTGATCGAGCTGTACCTGACCGGCTTCGAGTCGTTCAGCGACGCGGAGCTCGCGCGCTACAACAAGGGCCTCGACGCCGAGACTGCCATCGCTGCCATCGCTGCCATGCGCGCGCTCGCCGCCGACGAACCGAAGGGGTTTGCGTACGCGCGTGCGCGTGGGCACAGCCTGATCCTTTGGAGCCCGTGGACGACGCTGGACGATCTCCAGGCGAACGTCGACGCGTTGCGCACGCACGGCCTCGGGGAGCTGTTCACCCACGTGGGCCGCAATCGCCTCCGCCTCTATCGCGATCTGCCCGTGTACTGGGCCGCCGAACGCGACGGACTGCTCACCGAGCGCTGGGAGGACGGCGACGAAGGCGGCGCGCGTCGCAAGGGCTACAGCGTCGAGCAGCCCTGGCGGTTTGCGCGACCCGAGACCCGACTCGCGTTCCATCTGCTGCAGCGGCTCCGCGAACGGCTCGGGTCCGAGACCGAGCTCTCGCAGCTCGCGGCCGTCGTCGCGTGGGTACGGGGCGCGTCGGTCGACGAGCTCGCCGAACCACCCGCCACCGGCGCGCGGCTGACGAGCGCGCTCGACGAGCTCGAGTCCGCGCTCGCGTGCACCGGCCGCGGCGGCGGCCGACGAGCCGAGCCCGTGGCGTCGTCGGGCGCGTGCAACAACGGCTGCGTGGCGTGCGCGCAGCGCGATCGCTTCGAGCCCTCGGCGGTCGCCGCAGCCGCACGTGCGAACGGGCCGGTGGTGCTGGTCGGACGCGAGCCGACGCTGGCTCCGCGCCTGCCGGAGCTCCTGCGCGAAGCGAGGCAACACGGTCCGGTCGCCATGGTGACCAACGGGCGCCGATTCTCGGTGGCCGGCTTCGCCGAGCGTATCGTTCAGGCCGGCCTGCGCAGCGTCAGCGTGAAGCTCTTCGGACCGGACGCCGAGTCGCACGATGCGATTGCGCTCGATCCCGGCGCGTTCGATCAGACGATCGCGGGGCTCGGCGAGCTCCGGAGGACCGGCCGGGTCGCGATCGAGCTGCGGTTCCCGCTCCATCGCCAGAACCTCGCGCGCGCCGCCGAGATGGCGACGGTCGCGCGCTCGCTCGGGATCGGGGCGTTGCGGGTCGAAGTGGATCTGTTCGCGGTCGGGCTCGGCGCGCTGCAAGAAGCCTCTCGCGCGGTGACCGCTTTGAACGAGGCGTGCCGAGCGCGTGGGGTCGCGCTGTACGCCGATCCGCTCACCGCCGGGACCGTGCACCCGACCCACGTGCCCGTGTGATCACACGAAGCGGAACAGCCGCGGGACCCGCCGATCGGCGAGCGTCCACCGCGCCACCTCCTCGTCGCCGCGAGCCACCACCAACGTCTCGGCGTCGAGCTCGATCGTGTCGCCCATCGCGAGCACCGAGCCGATCTCGGCCTGCGCGAGGGCGTGGAGGGCAGGCGCCGCACCGGTGCCGTCGTCGTTCAAGAACGCGCGTCGGTACCGGACGCCGCGCGGCGTGACCTCGCCGTCGAGCACGAAGAACAGCGGGTAGCGGAAGAAGAGGATCGGTCGCGACAACACCCGACGCGCGGTCTCCGATTCGTCGGGCGGCAGGGCCGCGAGCAGCCGCTCGGCGAAGGCCAGTGCGCGCGGACACCGCGCCGAGCACGCGGTGAACCCGATCGGCGAGTGGAGCGACAGCGGGTTCGCTTGCCAGGGGATGGGCTCGTCGTTCCACGAGCGGATCGCAGCCTCGTTGACGCCCCACTTCTGTGCGAGCGACGAGGAAGCGACCTTGATGAAGTGCTCGATGCAGCACTCGGGATAGCCGAGCGCGCGACCGGCCGCGCGCGTGCCCGCGGGCGAACGATCGCGCTCGGCCTCGGCCATGGCACGTGCGCCCGCGATCGAGCCGCGCGAGGCGACCACGTTGAACAGCTCCTTGCCCCGCGTCGGAGTGTCCGTGGCCATGGCGAGGTCGAAGTGCTTCGAGTACGGACCGAAGCGGAGGACGTGGAGACCTCGCGCGCGCAGGTCGGCCTCGAGCTCGGCGGCCCGCTCGGCAGTGAGGTCCTCGAACTTGGCGACGTCGCGAGCGCCCGAGCCGAGGGCGAGGACGTCGATCCGGCGCGTCTCTGCGTAGACGAGCTGGCGAACCAGCTCGACCCTCGCCGCGGCGCGCGTTGGAGCGCTCGTGCGGGGAACGAGGCCGACGAGCTCGTGGAAAGCCGACCACCCGTCGCCGTCGAGCTGCCGATACAAGCTCGCGAGCGCCGTCGTCGTCATGGGACGGGTTCCAGCTCGTCCCACCCGTACCGGCGCGTGTAGTTGTACCAGACGCCCTCGCAGGAGGCGTCGTAGCGGCAGGCTCGGCACGCCTCGCGCTTGGTGCGTTTGGCGCCGTCGAGGTCGGAGCGGTCGACGAGCACCAGGCCGTCACCCGCGCCGCCCTCGTTCACCGTCGCGGCGTCTCGATCGAAGTTCTCGAGGACCGCGTTCTCGTAGACGTCGTAGTGTGCGCACTTCTCGACGTAGCCACGATTGAAGTCGGGGATGCCCTCGGTCGTGCACAGTGGGATGTCGACGAGGACCGCCTGCGCCTCACCCTCGTCGGCGAGGAACGCGCGGAACTGCGCCGCGATCTCGGTGTAGCGCGGGAACAGCTGCTCGAAGAAGGTGTTCCCGCGGCCGTTCGCCTGCATCACGTTGAAGACGACCACGTCGACGCCGTGGTCGCGCAGAAACCGGTAGATCTCGCCGAGGTGCGGGAGGTTCCGCTTGGTGACCACGGTGCTCGTGTGCAGCTCGACGCCGAAGCGCTTCAGCCTCGCGATCGAATCGAGCCCGGCCACCGTCTGCTCGAAGCTGTCGGGCGTGCGGGTGAGCCCCTCGTGCAATTGCGCGGTGTGACCGTGGATCGACACGTAGAAGCGGTTCATGCCGCGCTTCGCCAGCGCCGCGGCGTACGGCGCGTGACCGAGGCGGCGACCGTTGGTCATGATGCTGATGCGCCGAAAGCCGAGCTCGCGCGCCCACTCCACGAACTGCGGCAGCTCGGGGCGCGTGGTCGGCTCGCCGCTCGTGAAGCAGACCTCCTCGGCGCCCCGGTGCCGCTCGAGCTGCCAGCGCACGCGCTCGGCGGTCATGGCGGAGTTGTTCGTGTACCGCGCGTCGCGGTCCTCCTCCATGCAGAAGATGCAGTTGTTGTTGCAGACGGCTCCGATCGAGACGTGCAGACGGTCCTGCCGCTCGGAGAGGCGATCGACGATCGACTCGCCGCGCGGCTCCGCGAGGACCGGAAGCGCGTGGCGAGGCTTCGTTCCGGGCGCCATCATCCGAGCGAGTAAACGTACCCCCGGTCCGCACCCGACGCCACGAAGAGGTGGCCCGGCGGCTCGAGCAGTGGCCTCCTGCTATGCTCCGCGCCAATGTCGCGCGTCCTCGTGGTGAACCCGCCGCTGACGGTCTCCCGCGACTTCATCGACTACCCGTACCTGTCGAACCTCGGCGCAGTGCAGGTCGGAGCGGAGCTGCGCGCGCGCGGGGCCGAGGTCTCGCTGATCGACGCGTTCGCGCTGCCGACCTCCGATCTGACCGTGCGCGCCGACGGCCGCCTCCACCTCGGGGCGACGGTCGCCGACGTGCTCGCTCGCGTGCCCGACGACCTCGGCGCGGCCGACACCATCGTGGTCGCCTACACGCCGTTCCATCGGCCGCCGCATCGTGATGACGTCCTCGGTGCGCTGCTCGAGGGGCTTCGCGCGCGCACGAGCGGGTCGGTCGTGCTGCTCTGCGACTGCTATCAGTCCGGGCAGCACTACGTCGAGGTACCCGGCGAGGCCGTGTGCGCGAGCTATCCCGAGATCGACGCGCTGCTCAAATACGAGGCCGAGGCCACGCTCCCGGCGCTCGTCGAAGCGATCGCGCGCGGCGAGCGACCGCGCGGCGTGCTCCGGGGCCAAGACGTCCCGGATCTCGACGCCCTGGCATTTCCGGCCTGGGATCTCGTCGACCTCGATGCCTACCAGACCTTCCACGCGCGTGTGGTGAAGAACCTCGGGCGTGGCCCGTGGTCGTTCCCCATCGATGGCCGCACGCTCCCCGTCCTCACCAGTCGCGGGTGCCCGTTCCGGTGCGCGCACTGCAGCTCGAACCCGGGACGCGACGAGGGCGCGCCCAAGACGCAGCGCCGCCTCTCGGTTCCACGGATGCGCGCGCTGCTCCTCGAGCTCGCGCGTCGCCACGGCGCCACGCGTGTCGAGGTGCTCGACGAGTTGCTCAACGTGAACGAGGGGCATTTCGAGGGCTTCCTCGACGCGATCGAAGAGGCGGATCTCGCGTTCGACGTGCCCAACGGGATGCGCGCCGACTACCTCTTCGATCGCCACCTGCGGCGCATGCGTGGTCGCGTCACCACGGTCAGCGTCAGCGCCGAGAGCGGCGTGCAGCGGGTGCTCGACCAGTTGGTCGGCAAGCGGCTCGATCTCGCGCACATCCAGCGGGTCGCCGAGGACGCGCACCGCGAGGGCGTCGCGTTGATGATCCACTTCATGATCGGCCTGCCCGGCGAGTCGGCGCAGGAGATCAACGGCACGCTCGCGTTCGCGCTCGATCTCTGGGATCGGTTCCGCGCGTTTCCAGCGGTGCAGTACGCGACCCCGCTGCCCGGCACGGCGCTCGCCCGCGGGCGCGCGCTGCCCGTGGTGCAGGACTGGGGGCCGATGTTCCAGAAGGCCCCGAGCCAGCCGGGCGCGGTCGACGCTGACCTGCTCCGCAAGTTCAAGCACACCTTCGACCAGCGGCTCGCCGCTTCGCGCGGGCCGCAGAAGGTCATCATGAACGTCACCTACGTCTGCAACAACCACTGCACGTTCTGTGCGGTCGGGACGCGGACGCAGGTCGACGGCCACCCCGAGCGCCAACGCGAGCACCTCGAGCTGCACCGCGCGAACGGGGTGAGGATGGTCGACTTCGACGGCGGCGAGCCGACGATGAACCCCGAGCTCATCCCGCTCGTGCGGTTCGCGCGCTCGATTGGCTACGAGCGCGTCAACGTGACTACCAACGGTCGCATGTGCGCGTACGAGAAATTCGCGCGCAGCCTGGTGCGCTCGGGGCTCACGACGCTGCTGTTCTCGGTCCACGGTCCGGACGCCCGCACGCATGCGCAGCAGGTCGGCGTGGCCGAGGCGTTCGACCAGACCCTGGAGGGCATCCGGAACTGCGTCCGCTTCGCGCCGCCGGGTGTCGAGCTCGGAATGAACATCACGGTCACCAAGGGCAATTGGGACAAGCTCGAGGCGGTCGCAGCGCTCGCGCTCGAGCTCGGTCTGCCGTGGCTGAACATCCAGTTCCTCACGCCGTTCGGCCGCGCGACGCGCTGGGTCGCGCCCGACACGCAGCGCGCCGCCGACGCAGCCACGCGGACCATCGATCGCTTCCGTGATCGCATGAAGTTCCAGATCATCAACCTGCCGTTCTGCTTCATGCCCGGCTACGAGGAGTTCCTCACCGGCGACCTGCTCAAGGTGTCGCGGCACATGATCTTCGTGAACAACGAAGAGGTGAACCTCGCCGAGTACCTGGCGGAACGCCGCACGCCGAAGCCGGTGTGCGAGAGCTGTCCGCACGCCAGCTTCTGCGGCGGCTTCTACGAGCTCGACTCGGTGCCGGAGCCGCCCTGGCTCGTCTCAGCCGACGATCTCGTCCGCCCCCTTCGTCGCGTCGGCGCTCGAGAGGCTTGAGTTTCGCCCATGTACCACCAGTGCCATACTCGCGGGGGATGGAAGTGAACGTCGTCGAGCCGCTCGCGGTGGAGTCGAAGATCGTCGAGCACGAGGACGCCGCGCACGAGAAGCGCAACTGGGTCCGACTGACGTTCGACTGCAACGACCACTGCGTCTTCTGCCTCGACGCGCACACGCACAACGGCGAGATGCGCGACCGCGGCGAGGTCAAAGCGCAGATCCTCGACGGTCGACGCAAGGGAGCGACGCGGCTCATCCTCTCGGGGGGCGAGCCCACCATCCACCCGAACTTCGTCGACTTCGTCCGGCTCGGTCGGCTCGCGGGCTATCGCAAGATCCAGACGGTCACCAACGGCCGGCTCTTCAAGTACCGCCCGTTCCTCGAAAAGGCGCTCGACGAGGGCCTCTCGGAGATCACCTTCTCCATCCACGGTCCGAACGCGCGCATTCACGATGCGCTCGTCGGCACCAAGGGCGCGTTCGAAGAGGAGCTCACCGGGCTGAAGAACGCGCTCGCCGACGGCCGGCCGATCATCAACATCGACGTGGTGATCAACCGCGCGAACGTGAAGCACCTCCCCGAGATGCTCCGCATGTACACCGAGATGGGCGTGCGCGAGTTCGATCTCTTGCAGGTCGTTCCGTTCGGCCGCGCGTTCACCGACGGCCGCGACACGCTGTTCTACGACCTCGCGGAGGCGCGTCCGTACCTCCAAGAAGCGCTCGCCTGGTCGAAGCAGCCGGGCATGCACATCTGGATGAACCGGTTTCCGCCGCAGCACCTCGAGGGCTACGAGCACCTCATCCAGGATCCGTACAAGCTCAACGACGAGGTCCGTGGTCGCAAGGAGGAGTACGCGCGCCTCCTCGACGCCGGCGAGTGGCTCGATTGCCGCGAGCCCGATCGCTGTCGCTACTGCTATCTGCAGCGCCTCTGCGACACGCTCGAAGGCGTGCTCGACACCCTCGACGAGCGCTCGTTCTCCGTGGTCCGCGCCGACACCGAATGGGAGGCCGCGCAGCCGGCGGTCTTCGGCGGTGATCCCGCGAGCGCCCGCAAGAAGCGTCCGGCGGGCACGCCCGCGGAGCCGCCGGCGGTCGTCCCGGTGGCGGAGGGCAAACGTCGGATGTTGCCCGTCGTCCCCTCGGGGCCGAGTCGCAAGGTGCCGCCGTCGCTCGAAGAGGTCGTGCACCACGCCAAGGTCCTCTGGGTGAAGGCGCCGAACGTCGCGCGCGCCAAGACCGCGCTCGAACGGTTCCCCGACCTCGCGCGACTCGAGCTCGAGCTCGACGACGTCGACGGCGTGAGCGGCACCCTCGACGGTCGGGTGGTCGAACGGGTGGTGGTCCGTCGGGCGGCCCAAGCCGCCGAGCTGCTCGCGCGTGACGAGTCGTTCGAGGTCGTGCTCGACCTCACGCGCGAGAACGAAGCCTGGTTGCGCGCGCTCGAGGCCGCGCCGCCGCGGCTGGTCCTTCGTCAGCCGACCTACGAGCGGCTCACCGAGTCCGCCGAGCACGATCTCGATCTACGCGCGTTCTTCCAGGCGTTCCGCCACGAGGTGCCGGTCGAAGAGGTCCCCGCGTGTCTCAGCGGTCGGCCGCCGCGCGAGCGTCCGCGCGTGCTCGACACCGCGATGATGTCGGCCGACGGGCGCGTGGAGATCTTCCGCTACACCCGTCGCTACCTGCTCGAGCACTACCGGACCAAGTCGCTCCGTTGCTCGACCTGCGTGCACGACCAGGGCTGCGACGGGTTGCACGTGAACTTCGTGCGTGCGCACGGCTATCAGGTGATGGAGCCGGTCACCGCGTAGCGGAGCACCCACTGGTTGCTCGTCTCGACGCCCACGTCGTGACGTTCGAGCAGCGAAAACCCAGTGAATCGTGCGTGCGCGAGCGCGGCGTCGTCGTTGCGATAGTGCTCGAACTCCGCGCGCCCGGACTCCGCGCGCTGAGCCTGCTCGCGCGCGCGCACCAGCCCGAACGCGACGTTGTCGACGACCAGCACGGTCCCGTTCGCACGCACGCGACGCGCGATCGACGCGACGACGGCGTCGGGGTCGTGGAGGTGGTTCCAGCTGCGGAGGAACAGCACGTGATCGTATTGCGCACCGGGCTCGAGCGCGTCGTCGAGTCGCTCGGCGGATCCGGTGACGAGGCGCGCGCCCGGGAGACGTCCGCGCAGTGAATCGAGGCGCGGAGCATCGGGGTCGATCCCCACGTAGCGGATGTGTCCTCCCGCGATCCGCGGTGCGAGCACGTCTGCATAGGGTGCCTCGCCGCAGCCGACGTCGAGCACGTCGCCCTCGAGCTCGGCGAGCAGCGCGCGCACCCGCGCGTCGTCAGCGGTGAAGACGTCGTGCGGCACGACCTCGAACACGCCGGCACAGGTCGACTCGGCGACGCAGCCCTGGCACATGGTGCTGCGCCGCAGCTTGCGCAGATCGCGCGCGAAGTCGTCGGGCGCGTCCTTCTTGCTGATGTCGACGTAGATCTGACCGAGGTCGTGCTTGGTGTGCTCGATCTCGAGGTCGGTGAAGTCGCGCGAGTCGGAGCGGTAGCGCGCGATCCGATCGCCTTTGCGCACGAACACGTGCCGGCCGCGATCCCACGGCGTCGTTCCATCGGCGAGGACCGGGCAGCCGCCTTCGATCTTCCCGACCACACCCTCGAACGACCAATGAAACGCGTTGGAGCGCGGGCGCCCGACGATCGCCTTCACCTCGTCGACCCCGTGGACCTCGGCGTACCCGCGGAACAAGCCCGGACAGGCCCCGCGGATCGAGCAGTCGTTGCAGCCCGCAGGTTGGACCTTCGCGCGATCGTCGACCGGGAAGAAGTCCGGCTCGCCGATCTCGATCATGGTCGCGAAGCGGTGGGTCTTGAGGTCGTCGTAGCGGTCTTCGTGACCGGGGAGCAGGCAGAACGGGATGCCGTCGTGTGCGTAACGACCCTGGCCGGAGGTGCGCTCGAGGCCGTACTCGATCGCGTCCTTCACCTTGGCGGCGACAGCGGAGACCTTGGGGATCAGCCGATCGAAGTGTTTGTCGCCGCCGCCCTTGGGCTGGACCATCGAGAACTTGAGCACCACGTCGGGGTAGGGCACGAGCGCGTCGACCACGGCGCGGAGGTGCTCGAGGTTCTGCCGGGTGACCACGGTGTTGACCGTGAAGTCCAAGCCCCGTCCCGCCAGGTTCTTCACCGCCGCGTACGTTTGTTCGAACGCATCGGCGCGAACGAGCAGGTTGTGGATCTTCGCCTCGCCGCCGTGGAGCGACATGTAGACGTACTTCAGGCGTCGCTCGAGGAGCTTGTCGACGAGCTCGCCGTACGCGAGCGCGCGACCGTTGGTGACCAGACCGAAGTCGAGCCCGTGCGCCGCCGAACGCGTCGCCCAGCGCAGGAGCTCGGGGCGCATCGTCACCTCGCCGCCCGAGAGCACGATCATCGTGTGGCGCAGCTGCGCGGCCCGATCGATCTTCGCCTCGACCTCGGCCGAGGTGCCGTCGATGTCGCGCACGTCGAGCGTGTGGCAGAAGGTGCAATGGTTGTTGCACCCATAGCCGACCTTGATCAGCGCCTTCACCGGCCCGAAGCCTAGCAGCGAGTCGCTTCCGCGGTAGACTCAGCGCGTTGGAACCCGACCGGCAAATCGAGATCCAGCTCGGCCACATGTGCAACAACCGCTGCGTGTTCTGCGTCAGCGGGCAGCGCACCGAGCGACGCGAGGCATTGCCCATCGCGGGGGATCCGATCGTCGAGCGGCTGCGCGAGGCGCGCGCGGCAGGGATCGGCAAGGTCACGCTCCTCGGCGGCGAGCCGACCATCCAGCCTGATTTTCTGACGATCGTGCGGTCGGCGGTCGAGCTCGGGTTCGAGGAGATCGTCATCTTCACCAACGGCGTGAAGACGGCGCGCGCGTCGTTCGTCGACGAGGTCCTCGCGACGGGCGGCAGGTTCGTCTTCCGCCTCTCGTTCCAGGGGGCCACCGCCCGCGCCCACGAGCGCACCACCAAGAAGCTCGGGTCGTTCCTCCGGCTCGTCGAGACGATGCACAACCTCCGCGAGCGCGAGCAGCGCATCAGCGTGAACATGTGCGTCGTCCGCTCGAACTTCGAGTCGGTCGAGGCCTTCCCCGCGCTGCTCCTCCCGCTCGGGGTCGAGCAGCTGCACCTCGACATGATGCGACCGCTCGACGCCGGCGTGCGCACCGAAGACGAGATGCGCGCGATGATGCCGCGCTACGGCGATCTCGTGCCGCACCTCGAGAAGATGGTCGCGGGCTTCCCCCAGGGGTTCGACGTCAACATCGGCAACCTCCCGTACTGCGTCGCTCCCTCGCTCGCGCCGGTCATCCACCACGACGGCGAGACCACGCTCACGGTCGCGGTCGACGGCCGCGACGACCTCAGCGAGCCGTGGGACAAATACGAGGTGAAGCGCCGGGACAAGCTCAAGCTCGAGAGCTGTCGCGAGTGCGTGTTCGATGATCGGTGCAGCGGCGTGTTCGACACCTATCGACGCTTCTACGGGACCGACGAGCTCGTCCCGATCACCAAGCAACGCCTGCGTGAGGTCGACCCGTCCCTCCGCCTCTTCACCATCCACTCGGCGCCGCTGATCGACGCGCTGCGCGCGTTCACACCGCCCGCGCCCTTTGGCAAAGGGCTCCTCCACGTGAGCTCGCGGGACGAGCAGGTCGCCGTGCGATTCGAGCGATCGGGCGGCCACGTCGACCTCGAGCTCCGCCGCCCCGGCGGCGGTGCGGCGAGCACCGACCTGTTCTCCCTGCACGTGGTCGGTGCCAGCATCGTCGACGATCGCGCGCTCGATCTCGTGCGCGCGGTGTTCGCACACCTGTGCGGCGTCGCCGGCGCACGCGTCCATCATGGCGTCGGCGCCGACGCCGCATTCCAAGGGCCGCTGCGCGCGCACGTCGACCGTCTCGATGGTCGCATCGGCGTGTGTCTCGAGCGGCTTCGCCAACGAGCACCGTTCGGCGCGCTGCACTGGCAGGACGTCACAGTCGGCGCCGACGGCCGCGAGGCGAACGTCGCGTTCCGCCACGAAGACGGCACCGGGGTCACCCTCTCGTTCGCCGTCCGCGGCGAGGGCGTGCGCGGCGGCTACCGCCTCGACCGCGAAGTCGCCTCCCCGCCCGCGTCCCTGGTCGAAGGCGTCCGCGCCGCCATGACCGCACTACGCGGCGGGTGATCCGCACAGCCGAATTCCCCCGGACTGAAGTCCGGGGCACCGACTGCCGGACGAAGCCCTTCGGGCTAGCGTGGGTTCGCGGGGAGGAAGTTCGAGTAGTGTGAGTTCGTTCTCGATCGTCTTGGTTTCGTGCAATGAGAAGCACGGTCCATTGCATCGACAACGTCCAGCCAGTTCTTGCAAGTCGGTGAGTCCGGAGGACTTGAGGTTGTTGTCGGTGCCCCGGACTTCAAGAGCCGTCGGAGAATGCCCCCGGACTGAAGTCCGGGGCACCCTCCATGGATGCGTGGCTGCACGCCGAACACCACAGAACCCTTCCAGGCCGTTGCGATGGCAGTCCGGCTACTGGGCGCGCTCCATTCAGACCGAGTCGCTCGGTCGCCTACTGCCGGACCGCGCGATCAACGAACCCGACACGACTCCGGCTTGCTCGAACCCGACTTCGAGCAGAACGAAGCGACGCTCGACGACAACTGCGTTGTCGTCGACACGTAACTCCGCCAGCCCGAAGGGCTTCGTCTTGCAGTCGGTGCCCCGGACTTCAGTCCGGGGGCAATTCTTTGACGGCTCTTGAGTCGCCGCCAAAATGGCGGTCCCACCGCGCGAGCTCGTCCAGCAATGCCCGACCGGCTGGGGTCGGATCTGCGTGCTCGAGGAGCACCTCGATGCCCTCGTGGTTCTTCGCCTTGATCGCGTCGAACCGCCCGCCGAAGCTCGGATGGCTGCTCAGGGGATCGTTCGCCTCGAGCATCGCCTCGTAGAGCCGCGCCACCGGAATGAACGCGTGCACCGCGAGGAGGATGCCGTGCAGCGGGCGCGGATCCGGGCGCACCGGTGACTTGAACAGCGGCGAGTAGGCGTTGTGCAGGACGTCGTCGATCTCGAACAGCGCGTTGAGCTTGTTGTGCGAGAACTCGTGGATGACCGCCTCGGTCATGGTCATCGGTTGTGGGTGGAGCCCGAGGTAGATGGTGCCGATCGCCTCGCGGTAGGACGCCGAGAGATGCGCCTCGGCGTCGTAGCCGACGGGCACGTATTGCTGGATGAACAAGTCGTGCTCCGCGCGGAGCTCGGGCAGGTAGTGCGCAATGCGTACGAGCGCGTCGCGGAGCGAGGCACACCACTCCTCCGCGGAGTGACCGCCGAGGTCGATGCGATTGCCCGACTTGTTCGGATGCGCCTCGAACATCGCGAGCGGGTTGTTGTCTTCGAGGGCGAGCAGGACGGATCCCTCGATGGTGTGAAACGGTCGACGAAGATCGGCGTTCGCCCCCAATGCGATGCGCGTGCCCGAGGCGGTCTCGATCGCGTCGTTCGAGATGACGAGCGCTCCCGCAGAGTGCTCGAGGACGAAGCCGCCGAGGAGCGAGACGATCTTCGCGGGCCCGCGTTCGAACCGGACCGGCCCGGGCAACACGCCGAGCACGGCGAGCTCGACCGCAAGCGTGGAGAGCAGCTCCGCAATGAGCACCGGATCGGCCGGGGAGGTGCGCGCGCAGCGCACCAATGCGCCCACGTTGGGACGACGGAGCACGCTCGCCAACGCAGCCTGCCGATCGGGCGTCTTCGCCAGGACGGCCGAGAGCGCCGCAATGTCACGACGAACGAACTCGTCGCCGATCGGCCGGCGTGCACGTAGCACGCCGGCACTCCCTCCCTTCGAGTCGATCGGACCCCGCAGCACGTCGTGGAGGTCTCCGAACAGGCGCCCGATGGCCCGCGAAAGGACGGTCCGCGCGGTGGTAGACCCAGCGAGCGGCAGCGTGAGATCTGCAGGCGGCGAAATGGCGGATTTCACGGCGTGAGCCTATCAGAAGCCTGATTGCGCTTGCCCTTGGCGTGCCGTAGCCTCGATCGGCCCATGTCAGAGAACATCGACGCGCTCGCCGAGGTCGTGGAGCACGAGCTGAATGGAGGGGCCGTCACCCTCCGTGTCGACTCGAGCCTGTACCCCCTCGAATCGATCTACGCCGCCGCTTACGTCTTCATCGACCGCGCTTACGTCTTCCTCGACCGAGACGACAAAGGTCGCGTGCGCGTCACTTTGTCCAGCAAGAAGGACCCGTACGACGCCACGACCGCGCGCGACTCGATCGGCGAGTTCGCCAACGAGCTGCTCTCGTGCGCCTGGCGCGCCGAGATCGCGCGCGAGAGTCGCGCGACGATCGAGGCGGTGACCGCGCAGGCGCTCTCGGGTGCGCGCGGCGCGCCGAGCCTCGACGAGCTTGAGGCGTTCGACTTCAGCGACGAGGCGTTCGAAGACCCGCTCGGCATCGCGATGTCGTGGGAAGAGAAGTACGCCAAGAACAAGAAGGAAGCGCCCAAGGCGGCCGAAGCGACGCCCGACGAGGGAGCGCCGAAGTGATCGAGAAGCGCTTCCATCGCGAGCTCTACGAGGCGAGCTCGGTCGACGACGCCGTGACCACGTTCGCTGACTACGCGACGCTCGAACGCGCCGACGACGCGACCCACCTGGTCGTGCGGATCGCCGCCGCCGATGCCGCGCGTGAGCGCAAGATTGCTGCGGAGCTCGCCAACTTCGCGCTCGGTCTGACCATCCGCAAAGGCGGCACGCTGGGAGCCTCCGCATGAACCTGCTCCAGATCCGCAAGCGCAGCACCACGTTCGCGCTCCCGTTCAAGCACCGCCAGGTCGGCCGCCACGTGCTGGTGACCAACACCGAAGGCAACTTCCTCCTCCTCGAGCCCGAGGATTTCGAGAAGTTCGTCGGTGGCGACGTCCCGCGCGAATCGACGCTCTACACCCGCCTCGCCGAGCGCAACTTCGTCCGTGGCGCCGAGGACCGCGACGCGATGGCCGCGCGAATTCGCGCCCGCAAGGGGTTCCTCTCGTACGGCCCCAACCTGCACATCATCGTCGTCACGCTGCGTTGCAACGAGACCTGCGTCTATTGCCACGCCTCGCGCGCGAACATGGATCAGGTCGAGACCGACATGAGCAAGGAGACGGCCGAGAAGACCGTCGACCGCATCCTCCAGTCGACCAACCCCAACGTCACCATCGAGTTCCAGGGCGGCGAGCCGCTGGTGAACTTCCCGGTGGTCAAACACATCATCGAGTACACCCTCGAGGCGAACAAGAAGGTCGGCAAGACCATCGAGTTCACGATGGTGTCGAACCTCTCGCTGATGGACGAGGACAAGCTCTCGTATCTCGTCGGCAAGAAGGTCCAGATCTGCACCAGCATCGACGGTCCCGAGCACCTGCACGACAAGCAGCGCAAGCTGCCGAAGCTCTCGGCGCACAAGGCCGCGACCCACTGGATCAAGCGGATCAACGACGAATACGAGAAGATGGGGCTCGACACCTCGCTCTATCACGTCGAGGCGCTGCTCACGACGACCAAGGACGCGCTCCCGCTGTGGAAGGACGTCATCGACACGTACGTCTCGCTCGGCTGCAAGGCGTTGTTCCTGCGCCCGGTCGACCCGTTCGGGTTCGCCGATCGCTCGACGGGTCGCGTCGAGTACCCGCGCAAGGAGTACATGGACTTCTACCGCTCGAGCGTCGAGTACATGCTCGAGCTGAACAAGCAGGGCGTGCAGATCCTCGAGCGGTTCGCCGCGATCTTCCTCACGAAGATCCTCGGCGGCGAGGACCCGAACTTCCTCGACATCCGCAACCCCTGTGGGGCGGGCATCGGCCAGGTCGCCTACAACTACGACGGCAAGATCTTCACCTGTGACGAAGGCCGCATGCTCCACGAGATGGGCGACAGCACGTTCCTCATCGGGGACGTGCAGACGACCAGCTACCGGGACCTGATGGGCCACGAGACGGTGCGCGCGCTCGCCATCGCCTCGAACCTGGACGCCCAACCCGACTGTGTGAACTGCACCTACCAGGCCTACTGTGGGGTTTGCCCGGTCCACAACCACAAGACGCAGGGCACGATTTTCGGCCGGATGCGCGAAAGCACGCTTTGCTCCGTGCACAAGGGCATCCAGGATTATCTATTCGAGAAGATCGGCTCCGGCGACGCCGAGGTCCTCGAGATCTTCAAGAAGTGGACGACTGTGCGCGATCGGACACATTTCATCCAGTCTTGTTCCGTCTGACAGGCGTCCACGACAACACGACTCCTTTGGGTTAGTCTGAAGAGATACGCGCGACGCGCCGGAGGGTTGGATGGCGGAGAAGGATCTGGAGAGTCTGCCGAGCTTCAAGCGCGATGCTGGCGGAATGCTGTCGCGCACCGAACGGCGGATCTCGAACGCAGCCCTCGATGCGTCCGAACGCGCCAAGCCGATGGCGCCCGGAGACGGCAAGTTCTTCGGCCAACACTGCTCGCACGGCAGCCACGGCTCGCACGGCAGCCACGGCTCGCACGGCAGCCACGGCTCGCACGGCAGCCACGGCTCGCACGGCAGTCACGGCAGCTGGTAGCGATTCGCCGGTCTGCAGGGCCAAGTCGTCGGTGGCGCGTTCGCGGGCCATCGCTGCTGGGTCAAAGGTCGAAGGTCAAAGGTTCGAGACGGAACCCCTTCGGCCTTCGGCGTTTGCGTCGGGCGACTGACTGTCGGGACGAACCGAGCGGTCTCGTTCGACCTTCGACTTTGGACCTTCGACCTCGGATGCCTCTGCGGCGACAGCCTGCCTGATGTGCAGCGCGATCAGTCGCCGCGTTCGGCGCGGACCTTACGCACGATCTCTTCGGCAGGCACGAAGACGGGGTGGAGCTCTGCGAGATCGTAGTGCTCGCCTAGCTCGAACAGCCCGCCGCAGATGTCGTTGAGCGTGCAGTGCTTGCAGTCCGCTGCCTTGGGGTGGCGGAAGTCCGTCTGACGGATCGAGCCCTTCTCGTCGAGGAAGTGCACGATGCGCTCCTCGCCTTTGACGATCTTGCGCGTCTCGGTCGAGCAGTGGGCGAACTCGGTCATGTAACAGAGCGGCACGCGTTCGACCCTGAAGCTGCGCCCCGTCTTGTGCAGGTAGCGCATGGCGCGGGCGAGCGAGAGCTCGAAGTCCGCGAGACGATGAGCGGTGTCGCGATTGGTCTCGGCGCGTCCCATCGACGGGTCGAGGTTGTTCCACACGAAGTGCTGCAAGAACGGGAAGCGGGTGGTGAACACCTTCACGTTCTCGTCGAGGTGGTCCGCGTTGAACTTGTTGATCACCGTGTTGATGTTCACGGTCGCGCCCACTTCACCCAGCCGTTCGAGCGCCTTCATCGCGAGCTCGAAGCTCCCGCGCACACCGGTGAGGAAGTCCTCGAGCTCGGCGCGGTGCGAGTGGATGCTCACGTGGAAGTGGCGCAGCCCGGCCTCGTGGTAGCGCGCGGCGAGGTCGAGATCGGTGCCGAGGCGTGAGCCGTTGGTGATCATCCGCACGTGCAGGCCGTTGCCAACGGCGTACCGGGTGATCTCGGGGATGAGATCGGAGAGCGAGGGCTCGCCGCCCGTGAGGATGATCCCGAAGTAGCCGCGCGCGACGAAGTCGTCGATCTCGCGCTTGGCGGTGTCGAGGTCGAGCACGTATCCGGAGGAGGGGTTCGAGCAGAACCGGCAGTACTGGTTGCAGTACCGGACCACCTGCATGTACCCGATGTTCGCCATGGCTACTCCGAACGCTCCTCGTCCGACCAGAGCTCTTTGAACAGCTCACGAAGCGCAGGACCCGTTTGTTTGGGAACCGACCGCGGGATCTCCACGCGCGCCGGGCTCACCTTGCCGAGCATCGGGAGCGCGCGTCGCGCCCGCGACGGAGACTCGTGGACGACGCGCGGCGACTCCGACGCGAGCTCGCCGGGCCCGACGAACGTGCGCGCGAGCGCCGGTCCGAGACCGGCCCGCGCGATGGGCTCGCGCGCCGAGAGCTCGTCACCGTCGAACCGCTCGAGGTACTGCGCATCGACCCCGGGACAATCGGAGCGCGCCGCACACGATTCGCACGCTGCACCAAAGGCGCGCGGCGCTGCCGGCAACGCATGACGGGCGAACGGTCCGAGCACGCAGAGCGGCGCTCCGGCCACGAACGCGGGCAGCTGCAGGGTCTCGGCCGCCTTCAAGGCGTGCAGCGCGAAGGGCATCGCGATGCCGAGCCGCGGCATCACGCGATCGAACGAGGTGGCTGCACGACCGCGCGCGTGTGGCAGCGTCAGGCACCACGCGCTGGCCCCGCGCGTCGCCAGCAACCGAACGAGCGCGGCGAGCCCGCGAGCGTTCGAGCGGGTGAGCACGGTCGTCACCGAGACCGGAAGCCTCGACGCACGCGCCGCCGCCAACGCGGCAAACGCACTGGCGAAGCTCCCTGGAACGCCGGTGTGATAGTCGTGCGCAGCCGCAAACTCGCCGTGGATCGAGAGATGAACGTCGGTGAGACCCGCCTCGGCGAGAAGCTCGACGGCCGAGGCGCGTGCGAGGCGTCGGCCGTTGGTCTGCAGACCGATCGCGCGGAAGCCGAGCGCGCGCGCCGCGGCAATCACGTGCGGGAGGTCGGGGTGGAGCGTGGGCTCTCCGCCGACGAAGGTCACCTCGTCGCTCTCGACCCGAAGGCGCGCGAGGTCGCTCTCGACGTCGACGAGCGCTCGAGACTCGCCCGAAGCGAGCGCATCCTGGGCGCAGAAGACGCAGCTATTGTCGCAGGAACGCGTGAGCCCGACGGTGACCCGAGCGGGACCGGTCACGGAATCAACGACGCACGTCGTGCGCGCGGCGCTCGGACATCGTCATGAGACTCGCCGGCGGAGTCGCACCCTCGCGAACGCGTTGGGCCATCGCCTGGGCGAGCGCCATCGCGCCGAGGCCATGGGCCTCGTGGGTGGCGAGCGAGCCTCCTCCGCTGTTGCGGAGGACGACGGTGACGGTGCTCACCTCACCGATGCCGCGCGAGGGCTCGCTCGGATCGAAACGGAGCACGTCGACACAGAAGGTGTCGCCATCGGCGGTCGCGAGCGTGACGGGAATGCCGCCGCTGACGACGGGCGCCACATCGACGACCACATAGCCGCCGAGGATCGCGCCTGGAGCGATCCCGCCCAAGAACGCCTGCACTTCGTCGAGACCAGGTCGATGGTCCGGCGGCAGCACCTCTCCCGTGGACTGGTTCGGCGGTGCAGCCTGGGCACCCCGAGCTACCGTGAGAGACGCGAGCAGCAAGCCCGACGCGCCCATCCCGGCAATCTTGAGGGCGTCACGTCGGGTCGTATCGGCGCCACCAGCCATCTGTCCTCCGCGAGGGTGCAAGTCTGTCGAGCATACGGGCAGGCATGGACCTCGACAAGCACGCTGCAATTCGAATTTGGGGAGGCGATGGGGATGAAAGGTACGACCGTGCTCACCCAGCCACACGTCGCAGCGGCACGAGGCCCGTCGATCCGACCACCCGCTCCACGGTCGTCGCGACCCCGGGGCAGCGCGGTTTCAGCTCGCAACGGCCGCAGGTCGTCTCGGGATGCACCACGTGGAGGTTCGAATCCGTACGGTCGAACGAAGCGGCGTCGGCCTGCCTCGGCTCGGGCAAGACGCACAGCGGCAAGCCCTCCATCGAGACCGTCGAGAGCGGCGCCAGCGCGGCGCGGAGCTCGTCGAAAGGCGGGACGAGCCCATCGAACGAGGTTCCCACCATCGAATCGGGCGCGTAGGCCAGGAGCGTGTGCGCTCCGCTCCCCAGCTCCCGTGCGCAGCGCGCGATCGCCGCGAGCTCGGCGAGGACCGGTCGAATCAAGGGCGTGACGAGCTCGACGGCCACGCCGGCCGCAGACATCGCCACGGTCGCTTCGCCCACGGCTTGGAACGCACCCTCGCGTCCCGCGATGCGATCGTGCCCAGCCGCTGAAGCACCGAGCAGCGCGGTGACCCACTTTCGGAGGCCTGCCGTCGCCAGGCGTGTTGCGGCCGCCGCGGTGACGCCGAGACGCGGCGGACCGATCAGCGAGACCGGGCGTCCGCGGCGGGCCGCTTGGGCGACCAGCTCCACGATCCGCGGATGCGAGAGCGCGTCGTCGCCGGTGAAGAGGATGGGGCCCGTCGCTGCCTCGATCGCGCGTTCGACGTCTTCGTCGGAGCCCCGCGGCACGCGCGCTCCGAGCGGCTTCTGCGAGACGTGGCAGAACACGCATGCGCGATCGCAGACCGACGGCACGTCGATGATCGACTCGATCCCGGCCTTCGGGTCCGGTGCGTCGAGCTCGATCGCATCGGGATCGAAGTCCTCGGAGAGGCGCGGACCGAGGAGCTCGACTGCCGCGCGGAGCAACGCGCGTGTGCGGCGTTCGTCCGCCTGACCCCAGATGCGGAGTGCGATCGGCCCGAGGCGTACCGGCGCATCGTCGATGCGCGGGAGGATTTCGAGCCGCAAGCCACGGCTGTCGCCGAAGAGCACTCCGAGCTCGGTGCGGCGCACCGACGGTCCGAGGCCGAGGCGTGCACGCTCCGCCTCCTCCAGCCACCACCAGGGGCGCTTCCCGATCATCGCCTCTAGACCGCGGGTTCCGCGGCGACGAATCCGTAGAACGCGGGGTTGCCGAGCTTGGGCAGATCGCCCTTGCGCATCAGCAGGGTGCGCACGGCCCACACGTCACGGAACACCCGGTATTTGAGCGCGGTCTGATCGAGGTAGTCGACGCCGGCAGAGCCGCCGGTGCCGGTGCGGCGACCGATGACGCGCTCGACCATGCGTGCGTGGCGCTGACGGAACACCACGAACGCCTGCTCGAACGCCACGATCGCGTCGATGACCTCGCGAGGCCAGGCGAGCAGCGGGAGCTCGCGGTAGCTCTCGATGAACAAGAGCGCGGCGCGGATGCGGCGAACACGCGCGCGCTGCTCGTCGGGGACCTCGTCGGCCATGAGGAACGCGCGCGCGGCGGCGGCCTCCTTCTGGTAGCGGGTGTCGAGGCGCGCCACGTCTTCGGGCGTGAATGCGACCGACTTGGCCGAAGCGAGCGCGCGCTCGATGCCGCGGGCGTGCGCCGCGATGTACGCCTCGAGGAACTGGTGCACGGCCTGGTCGTCGCCGGGCATGCCGGGGACCGAACCGTCGATCGGCGTGCGGAACAGCCACTCGTGCACCGCATCGCGGAGCGACGGCGGATCCTGCAACCGCGCTTCGACGCGGCGCATCGCGGGCGACGCGGAGCCGTCGGCGTTCGCGAGGGCTTGTTTGTAGGTCTTCTCGCTGCCGAGGGGGATGCGCTCGTCGTCGGGCAGGCCAGCGAGGATCTCGATCTCGCGCAGACCTGCGGACTGGAAACCGCTCGCGGGGTTCAGCTTGTCGCGGAAGTCGAGGTAGTCGTGCGTGGTCATGGTCTCCATGACCGCGAAGTGCCCTGCGACGTGGTGGAGCAGGAGCTCCATCCGACGGATGCCGCGGACCGCCGACGCCAGGGCCTGCTCGGGGACCTTGGGCTGCGCGAAGAGGTTACGGACCGAGACCATCTCGCGGAGCACCAGCTTGAACCAGAGCTCGTCGATCTGGTGGACGGTGATGAACATCACCTCGTCGTTGGACAGCTCGGCGTCGCTCTTGGCGAGCCCGGTCTGCAACGAGAGCAGCTCCTCGACCTTGATGTAATCCCAGTAAGCTGTGGGCTTCTTCATCGCGGCGGGGACGCTATCACGCGATCTCGGAGGGTGCTCGGGGTACGCCCGGGCTTGCCTGATCGGTGCCCGGCCCCGTAGCGTGATCTGTCGCAAAATGCTTGCGCTGCCCACCCTCCGCTCCATCGTGGAGCGCTACGCCGACCGTTCGGCGTTCGTGCAGCAGCGGGCGCGCGCGACCTGGATCGTGTTCATCGTCGGGATGGCCGCGGCGTCGTTGATGGCCGCGCACCAGCTCGTTTTCGGGACCCACGTCCCCTGGGCCCACGTGGCCCTCGACTTCACGGTCGTGGCGACGCTCGCCGTCGGGCTCTTGTTCCTCGCGCGGGGCCAAGACGAGCTGGCTGCGCTCGCCGTCCCGATGCTCACGATCGTCCACTCGGCCGGCACCATCATGGACGGGCTCGGCCCGAACCCCAGCCAGTTCTTCGACGGCTGGGTGCGTTGGTATCCGGTGTACATCGCCGGCTCGGTCCTGGTCGGCACCCCGCGCGCGTCGCTCGCGGTCACGGGCATCTCGATCGGCTGGACCATCACCTACGACGTGTTGTTCTGTCGCTCGCTCGCTCCGCAGCTCGTACGTCGCGGAACCCAGGTGACGATCGAGAGCGTCATCATTTGTGCGCTGCTCGGCACGCTCGCGTACGCCACGATCGCGATCGTCCAGCGCGCGCTCGACATCGCAGACCAGGAGCTGCAGAAGAGCAAGCGACTCGCCGACGAGCTCGAAGCACGGGTGGAGGCGCGCACCCGCGATCTCGACACGGCCCTCGCCGAACGCTCGACCGTGCTCGACAACCTCGACGAGGGGCTGGTCGCGCTCGACCCGGCCGGACGCATCCGCGTCGCCAATCCAGCTTTGTTCCGGTTGCTCTCGATCGAGGGCGAGCTCGCCGGACGCGAGGGTCGGAGCGTGTTGCCGCCCGCCGTCTGGTCGCTCGTCGAGCAGGCACCGGTGGTCGCCGACATCGAGCTCGCCGAACAGCGCATCGGCCGCGTCGCCGTGTCGCCACTCGGCACGGGAAGGGGCGTGGTCGCCCTGGTGCGGGACGTCACCCTCGAGCGCGAGATCGATCGGATGAAGACCGACTTCACCTCGACCGTCTCGCACGAGCTCCGCACGCCGCTGACCTCGGTGCTCGGCTTCGCCAAGATCATCAAGAATCGGCTGGAAACCCAGGTGTTCCCGCGCCTTCCGGACAACGACGCCAAGCTGACCAAGACGGTCTCAGTCATCCGCGGCAACGTGGAGATCATCGTCGCCGAAGGTGAGCGGCTCACGTCGTTGATCAACGACGTGCTCGACATCTCGAAGATGGAGGCGGGCCGCGTCGAATGGAAGCGCGAGCCGTTCGAGCCCGAACGCCTGGTCGAGCGGGCGGTCGCCGCGTGCAGCTCGCTGTTCCACGAGGGCGGTCCCGAGCTGCGCACCGACGTCGCCCCGATGCTGCCGATCCTGGTCGGTGACTTCGATCGCCTGCTGCAGGTGATCGTCAACCTCATCTCCAACGCGGCGAAGTTCACCACCGAGGGACACGTCACGGTCTCCGCGCAGCGCACCGGCGACGGCGTGGAGCTCGCGGTCACCGACACCGGTCCCGGGATCGACCCGTCGATGCATGCCGCGGTGTTCGAGAAGTTCCAGCAAGTGAACGAGGCCCAGCACAACAAGCCCAAGGGCACCGGGCTCGGCCTGCCGATCTCGCGGCAGATCGTCCGCGCCCACCACGGCGAGATCCGCCTCGAGAGCGCGGTCGGGCAGGGGTCGCGCTTCTACTTCGTCTTGCCCCGCGAGGCGCCGCGCTCGTCGATGCCTCCGCCCTCGATCCGGGTGTGATCGCGGCGCGCATCGCGTCGTGATAGCGAGATTTCGTGGAGCAGTATCACGAGCTGTTGCGACGCATCCTTCGTGAGGGGCGGTCGCGCGAGGACCGCACCGGCACCGGCACCATCGGCGTGTTCGGTCACCAGATGCGCTTCGACCTCGGGCAGGGCTTCCCGCTGGTCACCACCAAGAAGCTGCACCTCAAGTCGATCATCCACGAGCTGTTGTGGTTCCTCCGCGGCGACACGCACAACCAGTCGCTCAACGAGGCGGGCGTGCGCATCTGGGACGAGTGGGCGACGCCCGAACAGACGGCGCGCTTCGGTCGCAAGGCCGGCGATCTCGGTCCGGTCTACGGCCACCAGTGGCGCAACTTCGGGGCGACCAGGCTCGAGGACGGCAGCTATGCGCGCGACGGCGTCGATCAGATCGCCAACGTCGTCGCGCAGATCAAGAAGAACCCCTACAGCCGCCGTCACCTCGTCACCGGGTGGAACCCCCAAGAGGCCGACGAGGTCGCCCTGCCTCCCTGCCACACGCTGTTCCAGTTCTACGTGCAGGACGGCGCGCTCAGCTGCCAGCTCTATCAACGCAGCGCTGACGTGTTCCTCGGCGTCCCGTTCAACATCGCGAGCTACGCGCTGCTGACGATGATGATCGCGCAGGCGACTGACCTCGCGCCCGGCGAGTTCGTTCACACGTTCGGCGACGCGCACCTCTACAAGAACCACCTCGAGCAGGCGCGCCTGCAGCTCGAGCGCGCCCCGCGTCCCTTGCCGAAGATGGTCATCGAGCCCTCGGTGAAGGACCTCTTCGCGTTCCGCTTCGAGCACTTCACGCTCGAGGGCTATGACCCGTGGCCGCACATCAAAGCCGACGTATCGGTCTGAGCTGACCCGTCTTCACAGACGCGAGACGAACTCGAGGAGGCGAGCCCGCGTCGGCGCGTCGAGTATCTCGTAGCGTTCGCGCGTACGCTTCGCCTCGCCGCCGTGCGCGCGGATGGCTTCGTCCAGAGTCGTCGCGCGCAGGTCATGCAGGAAACGGGTGCGGTAGCGAATGCCCCAGAGCGGCGCCGAGCGGAATTCGTCACCGAGGGCAGTGTGATCGCGGGCGCCGACGTCGAACTCCGGACCCATGGCGTGCACGCAGAAGTCGCTGTAGGCGCCGATCTCGCGACCGGCCGTCTTCGTGGAGTGGCAAGCGATGCATCCGACGGTCGTGAAGACCGCGCTGCCCTCGTGCGGGGGCGCGGCGGGTGGAGGCGCGAGCCCCGCGAGGAAGGTCGCGAAGTCGTCTGCTTCGCCGCTCGACACCTCGGGATCGGCGGTGCCATCGTCATCGTGCAGGACGTCGGTCGCGAGCGCGCTGGTGAGGCCCAGCTCGCCGAGGAGAGCAGCTTCGACGAACCGCCGCAGCGACGCGACGTTCGCCTTCTGGCCAAACTTGCCGATCGCGCCGTCGCCCCGAATGTTGGCGTGACCGACGACGCCATCGGCGGCGAAAGGGTGCACGTCGCAGGCCGCGCGCAGCTCCTCGCCGGGGATCTCGTCGATGAAGCCGAGTCCGAGGAGTGGCGGTGACGCGAAGACGGTGTGATGCGTCCCGGGCAGCGGCGGCGCGAGACCACCTCCGGACGTCTGGTGCGCCGGCCACGGAATGATCTCGTTGTGGGCGGGGTCGACCAGCAGTTTCACGGCGTTCGCGAGATCGCCACCGCCAGCGGCGACCGGCACGTGATGACACGCGACGCACGATCGATCGTTGAAGCCGGGACCGAGGCCGACTTCCGGCGTGAACACGCGAACGAACAGTGCCCGACCTCGCTCGAACGCGACCTTCTTGTCGGGGCCCCAGTCCGAACGCATGGCGCCGAGTCCAACCTCGGCGGTGCCAGTGTCCGCGCCGCGGCTCTCGGAGCGCGCGTCCTCACGTTTGCACGAGAGCGCTGCGACCGCGAGGCCGAGGACCGTCGCCGCAATGCCTCTCCACATCGAGTCCTGGCGTATCACGAATTCGACTCGCGAGCGCCGGTCAGGCGCGGCCGTCGTGACCTCTCGCGTCGAAGTCCCCCCGACTCATCGCGGGATGACGAAGGTCATCGGTCGCCGACGATTGCCCGATCGAGGACTAAGCTCTCTCCATGATCGTGCGCGTCGCCTTGTTGCTCCCGCTCCTGCTCTCGGGGTGTCACGGCGCGGAGGTCGACGAGGCGAGGAGCGATTCCGCCTTCACCGACGGCGCGATCGAGGCCGACGTCGACGACGCGCCGAGCATCGAGGTCTCCACCGATACGCGGTCCGACGCCGATTCGGGCGTTCCCGGGTGCGGGGCGACCACCCTCTTCTGCTCGGGTTTCGAGGTCGCACCCACTGCGGAGTGGGGCGTTCGCGAGACCGGCGGCGGCGCGGTGCGGCTCGATGCGACGGCGCACTCGGGGCTGTTCAGCCTGCACACGTCGATACCGATCGGCGCGGTGCTGGGCGTCGCGGCGATGGTCACGAAGGACTTCGCTCTCGAGCCGAGCACGCGCCCGTCGGCGGTCAGCGCCTGGATCCGGCTCGAGGGACAGACCACCGACGCCGATCTCCAACTCGTTCGCCTGGCGTCCGACGCCGCCGGTCACGGCGTGACGGTGTTGATCGGGCCGACCGGATTGATGGTCGAGACCTCCGGCACGAGCGTCAAACGGCTGCCGATCACCACCTCCCCGCCCAACAAGACGTTCTTCAAGCTCGTGCTCGAGGCCCCGCTCGTGAACGCCACGGCGCGCGTTCGCGTGATGTTCAACACCTCGGTGGTGTTCGACGACGCGAGCGGCTCGACGGCCGTCGCGGGCACGATCACGCCGTCGCTCCAGCTCGGCGCCGCAACGATGACCTCGGGCCCGACCAAGGCAGCGTTCGTCGTGCGCTACGACGACGTCACGATCGAGCCTCGCTGATCCGTCGTCGCGGCGGGAATCGAGCTCCGATCAGAGGTACGCGAGGAGATGGAGCGTGAGCGGCTCGTCGCCGTAGTAGCCGTAGAGGCTCTTGATCGTCGAGGTGTCGAGGTCGCAGAGGCTGATACTCCCGGTGATCTGGCATCCGACCCATTCGCTCGGATCGCAGTGGTACGAGCCCTCGGGCGTGTACGGATCGGGGCCCGGCCGGAGGAAGTTCGCGAGGCTCCACGCGACGTCCCAGGTGATCGCTTTGCCTTGCTGCTCCTTCCACAGACGCCAGTTGAGTTGGTCGTAGCGCCACTGCATGTCGTCGTACTCGGTGCCGCTCAACGTCACGACCCACTCGTTCATCATTCCGAAGCGCATCTCGGGCGTGATCGCCATGTTGCTCGCGAGGAGGATGTCGGTGGACAACTCGCGCTGCGGCGCGAAGTAATACGTCGCAGGACAGTGGCGATCGGTCCATAGCTTGTCGATGAAGTCGTGCTCGCCCATCCACGTCGGCGAGTAGAGGACCGGCTTCTTCCACTCGAGGAGCTGCTTCGCGATCTCGACGCGAAGCTGCGTGAAATCGCCCTTCAAGTAGAGCTCGAGATCGGTGATCGCGTCCTTCACGAGCATCTCGGCGCGGTGGACGACGTAGTCGTTCCACGCCTTCCACAGGCCGTGGTTCCAGCCGACGTAGTCTTGTGGGTAAGGATAGTCGCTCCAGCGGCTCATGGTGCCGTTGCGCGTGGCGGGAGTTCCGTATTTCGCGCGCTCGTCGTCGATGTACTTCTGGTCGGGCAGCGAGCCGATGAAGTGCTCCGGCACGCCGTCGAAGAAGGGAATCTCGCCGTCGACGTACATCCCGGCCTCGACGACGCAGGAGCGGCCGCTCTTGTCACCGACCGGGTAGAGCCATGTCACGCCGCGCGGAGCGGCGACGATCCGATCGACCGCATCGTCCGCGCTCGAAGAGTACTGCATGCAGTCGCGCACCAACGTGAGCGAGTTGAGACCGGGACGCGCAGGGTTGCACTGGTGGGATGGCAGCATGTTCACGCCCATCGCAACGCCCTGATCGTTGAGCGCGATGATGCTGCCGACGAACCCCGGCGCGGTCTGGCTGACGAACGGCCGGCGCGCCTTGCCGTCACGATCGTCCGGCCGATAGATGATCAAGGTCGCCGTGTCTTGGAACACGTTGGCGGTCGAGAACATGAAGTCGCGACCGAAGTAATGGTGGCCGTCGTCGGTCAGGGCGCTGCCGAGAAACATGGCATTGCACATGTACGGCACCTTCAGCACGAACGGCGGGATGTGCGCCTTCTTGAACAGCCCACCGTGATAGACGTGGGCGAGAAGACAATCGATCCCGAAGTTGAGCGCCCAGAGATCCTCCCAGGTCACCGTCGTTGCGGGCTTGGCCGCCTGACACCCGTCGAGGATTCCCTGCAGCTCGTCGACGTACTCCTGCGGAATGTCCGGCTTCATCTCCTGCGACAGGCGGAACACGATGTCGACGATCAGGTTCTTGAGGGCGGTGGCGAGCTCGCCGGTCGCGTTCTCGAGCGCATAGGCGTGCACGAAATCGAACACGATGTTGTGGGCAAACGGGCCCGTCATCTGCGCGACATCGGGCTCGGCGAGGAGCCCGATCAGGTAGCCCATCTGGTAGTTGTCGCCCTCGACGTAGTAGACGAGCTTGGCCCGACCATCGTCGTGGGTCGTCGAGGTCCGGCTGACCGCAGCGACACCGATGCAGCCGTCCTTCTGCTGATAGGGCACCTTGCCCGAGCCGTCGGGCGAATCGGTCGGTTGGATGTCGAAGCCGTCCTTGTCGAACGCGGCTGCGATGCGGGCGAAGCGTGTGGGGATGGGGTCCGGTGCAGGCACCGCGGTAACATATCAGCGACGGGGGGCGAGGAATCCGCCTTCGGTAGCCCGCGGTCTCCGGTACGCTGCTCTCCGTCCAATGCGAAGGTCACCAGTGTTCGCCACTTGCTTCGCCGCCGTCGTCTCCGTCGGGTGTGGCGGCGCGGGTGGACGCCCGGAGGCGGTCTCCGTTGGGGTCATGCCTGCGCGCCCGCAGTGTGGGGCATTGAACCAGGCGTGTGTCGGCCAGAAGCTCGATGCGCCGATCGCGCTCGGAAGCACCCTCGAGCTCGACGTGCGTTACCAGATCGCCGGCACCTCGGGGCCGCCGACGGTGCTCGAAGCCGCCGACCCTGCGGTGCTCGTCATCGACGGCTCGAGCTTGAAGGCGGTCGGCGCGGGCGCGAGCGCGGTGCTCTTCCTCGGACCCGACAAGGCGGTCCTCGATTTCCTCCACCTGTGGGTCGAGCCACCGACCGAGCTTCGCATCATGCGTTACTCGTCCGCCGGCACGCTGCTCGGCCGCGTGCAGAGTGCGGTGAAGCTGCTCGTGCACGACGAGTTGCTGATTTCCGTCGAGCCCTTCGCGAAGGGACAGCCGCTGATCGGCAGCTTCAAGATGGAATCCAACGTCGCCGGCAACAGCGTGGCGATCGTTCCGGATTCGGTTTCGGGATGGCATCGCGTCGTCGCACGCTCGCCGGGTCCGAGCCAAATCAAGATCACCGCGCTCGGGCTCTCGACCGATTGGACGATCGAGGTGCAGCCGTGAAGCGCCTGTCGTTGCTCCTCGCGTGCGCGGCGCTCGGGTGCCCCACCGCGCCCGCGCCGAAGCGAGCGGCGATGTACCCGATCACCGGCGCGCCGCCTGCCCGGAGGCTCGAGGTCGTGAACAAGGACGACAAGCATGCGATCACGGTTTCGAGCGGCGTCGCGTTCGGCGTATCGGTGTCGGACTCCTGCGACCCGACGTCATCGCCGACCCTGGAGATCGCCGATCCAACCGTGCTGCGGGAACATCGCGTCGCGCGTCACGGCTCGAAACGCGAGTTCGTCCTCGTCGCCGTGCGAACCGGAAAGACGACGGTGACGATCAAGGCGGAGTGCGCGACGCAGGCGTACGAGGTGAACGTCGTGCCGCAGTGACCGGGCGACCTCATCCACGAACCAAGGCTTCGCGCACGCGATCCCGAGCTATCCTGCTTTGCGGTGCGGAACATCGTGGTCGCGTCGATGATCGTGTTGTCGGGGTGCGGGCTCGAGGGCGGCGGCCTCGGCGGAGAGCCGGTCGATTTCGTCGACGCACAGCAGGACACGGTGGTCGCCGATACGTCCGCCGCGCAGGTGGACTCGACGTTGGCGGACACCGCCGAAGCGATGGTGGATAGCGTGCCGCCGATCGACACCTCGGTGAAGGACAGCGCGGTTCCCGACACCATGAAGCCCGACACCACGGTGCCGGACACGACGATGCCGGACACCGCGACGCCCGATACCTCGGTCACCGACACGCGCGACGCGGCGATCCCCTGCACCGAGCCGGGATCGGCGGTGCTCCTCGGACACTGCTATTTCCCGATCACGACGCCTGCCGCGTTCGCGGCGCAGCGTGACGCCTGCATCGCGCAGGGCGCACATCTCGCCGCGACTACCTCCGCCGCCGAGCAGGTCGTGGTCGCGGGGCGCGGCACCGGCGACCGCTGGATCGGCCTCGTCAAGGACAGCGCCGCGCCGAGCGCGAAGACCTCGTTCCGCTGGATCACTGGCGAGTCGTCGCTGATCTACGACAACTGGGCCGCGGGCGATCCAAACGGCGGACACAACTGCGCGCGCATGAACGCCGCCGGTCAGTGGGCCGACATGGCCTGCACGACCGCATTCCCCGCAGTGTGCGAGCGCGAGTGAAGAGTCCATGCTCGGTCGCGCCGACTCGCGAACGGTGATGGACGTCTCGGCGAATCGTCGACACCATGCCGCATGGCGAACCGCGGCTACCTCTGCGTGTCTGCGGCGATCGCGCGACACGGAGCATGCTGATGCGTCTCGACGAGGTCGTCCTCACGTTTGTATCCCGCAAGCCTGCGCGGGTCGCGCGCTGGGTGGTGTTCCTTGCGCCGTTCTGGATGATCTTCGGCTCGGTCGGCCTCTCGTATCTCGGCTTTCGTGGCGAGCTCGTCGCCGTGAACGTGTTCGCCTCGTTCCTCGGGTTCCTCGTCGCCGCCGTCGTCGCACTGGCCTTCGGCGGAGCCACCGAGCTGGGTGTGTTGCGCTCGGGGCAGAAGGGGGCGATCTCGGTGGCGACCGGCGGCATGCTCGCGCGCCTCGGCGAACGCGAGCTCTCGGATCGCGTGGTGTCGGGCGTGCGCGAAGAGGTCGCGGGGGTACACCAACTCGTTCTCGAGCTGCAGTCCGGCGACGCGCTGGTCGTCGGAGCTCGTGACGCCGCCGAAGGCGAGGCCGTTCTCGATGCCGCGGGGGTCGGCATGCGGCAGCGAGCGCTCGCTCTCCGGATCGGTCGGGTGCAGGGCGCGATCCTTCGGAGCATCCTCGCGACGCTGTTCCTCGCGTCGCTACTCGTCGGCCTCCCTTCGATGCTCGGGTTCCTCGCGACGTTGGTCGACGCCGTGAGCCCGCATCCGCACTCGCATACGGCCTCGTTCCTCGAGGCGTTCGGCGCCGTGTCCACCGTGGCTGGGCTCACGCTGTTCTTCACCGGCCGCGCGCTCGCCGTGCGCACGATCCAGATCGGGCACGATGGTGTGCTCGTGCAGTCTAGCCGTTTCTTCCGGACCTTCGTGCCGTTCGAGGGTTTGCAGCTCCGCCGCGTGGGTTCGCGCATCGGTCTTCGCAGCGGCACCCTCACCGCGCGGATCGCCGCGTCGAACGAGGACGAGGCGGCAATCCTGGTCCAGCACATCGAACGCGCGCAGGCTGCGCATGCACGCCGGGACCAGCTCGGAGCATCGGTGCTCGCGCGCAACGGACGATCGCTCGATGCCTGGAGCGAAGAGCTCGCGGCGCTCGTCGAACGGCAGGGCTATCGTGCGGCGCTCGGCCGTGGGGAGCTGGTGGCGGTCGCCGAGGATCCGCGCGCGCCAAGCGATCAACGGGTGGGCGCGACCTACGCGCTCGCGACGCTCCCGAAGGACGCGCCCGAGCGCGAACGCCTTCGCGTCGTCATCGAGACCACCGCCAATCCCAAGCTGCGTGTCGCTTTGGAACACGCGGCCGAAGGAACGATCGACGGCGAGGCCCTCGATGCCGCCGACGCGCTGAAAAATAGTTGAGCCGATCTGCCCTCGTCGGAGGCCCTCCCTGAACATGACCAGGAACAGGGTGCTCGGGTTGGTGGTGGCCACCTGGCTCACGGGCTGCAGCGACCCCGCGGGCGACGCGGAGCTCACCGCGGATGGGGGCGACGACACGAGCTCATCGTCGAGCGACTCGGTCACGACCGCGACCGACTCGGCCACGACGCCGACCGACTCGGCCACGACGCCGACTGACTCCGGCACCACGCCCCCGATCGACAGCGGATCGCTCGGCACCGCCGGCAACCCCAGCGGCTCGTGCAAGGGAGGCGTTCCCGCGGGCGGGGTGCCCGCCGACATCTCGAAGCCGACGACCGTGGTCGGCACCGGCTCCGCTGCGAGCTGTACCTTCGCCGCGCTCGAGGCAGCGACGAAGGTCGGCGGGGTCATCACCTTCAACTGCGGGAGTACTCCGATCACCATCCCGGTGACCTCGACGCTCTCGCTGCCGACCACCAAGAACACGGTGATCGACGGCGGCAACAAGATCACCCTCGACGGCGGCGGCGCCGTGCAGATCCTCCGCTGGAACAGCCCCGATTTCCGCGCCAACGAGAACCGACTGACTCTGCAGCACCTCGCGTTGATCAACGGCAAGACCACGCCCACCAAGGCGATCCCCAAGGCTCCGGCGCCCTGCTCGCAAGGGTGGAACGACGGCGAGGGCGGCGCGCTCTACATGCGCGATGGGAACCTCACGATCGTCGACTGCTTCTTCATCAACAACCAGGGCGCGCCGCTCGGGCCCGACACTGGCGGTGGCGCCATCTACGTCCTCGGGAGCAAGCGGGGCGCGCTGATCGTCAAGAGCACGTTCAAGAACAACAAGGCGGCGAACGCCGGCGCGGTCGGCGGCCTGTTCTGCCCGCTCGAGATCTACGACAGCCTCTTCACCGGCAATCAGGCGATCGGCAACGGCGCCAACAGCGACGACGCGACCAAGTGCAGCGTCATCAACAACGGGCAGCACGAGGTCGGCTCGGGCGGCAATGGCGGTGCGATCTACAGCGACGGGGCTTCGGTGAACGTCACCCTCTGTGGAGACGCGATCCTCGGCAACGCCGCCGGCGTCGGCGCGTTCGGCGGCGGCCTCTTCTTCACCAGCAACGACTTCGGCGGCACCCTCTCGATCACCGACACCACCATGACCGGGAACACGGGCGGTCACTGGACGGTGGTCGCCACCGGGACGGTGAAGAACGCGGGCACCGCGGTCGGCACCAACGCCAAGAGCATCACCATCGTGAGCTCGACGCTCCAGGGCGTGCCCTGACCGGCTAAGCTGCGCGGCGATGAAGAAGCTCGCCCTCGTCGTCGCGGTCGCCAACGGCGGCGTCATCGGCAAAGGCGGCACGCTGCCCTGGCGCATCTCCGAGGACCTGCGTCACTTCAAGCGGGCCACCGTCGGCCACGCGGTCATCATGGGCCGCAAGACCTGGGATTCGATCGGCAAGCCGCTGGTCGACCGTCGCAACGTCGTGGTCACCCGCAACACCGAGCTGCGCATTCCCGGCGTCGAGGTCGTCCCCTCCCTCGAGGCGGCGATCGCGCTGGCGCACGAGCAGGACGAAGAGCCGCGGGTGATCGGAGGCGCCGAGCTCTACCGGCTGGCCTTGCCCCTGGCGACCCGGATCCTCCTCACCGAGGTCGCCCGCGACGTCGAGGGAGACACCTTCTTCCCGCACCTCGACCGCACGGAATGGCGGGAAATCGAGCGTCGCGCGGGTGAGGACCCGACCGTTTCGTACGTGACGCTCGAACGCGCCTGAACGCCGCGAAGACGCGGCACCTCCGGCATCGTATCCTGCCTGTGCATGTCCGAGTTCGCGCTCAAGACGTCCATCCCCGGGTATCTGCGCAAAGAACAGGAGCAGATCGAGAAGATCGCCCGTGAGGCGGGCCTCGATTTCTTCCCGATCGTCTACGAGATGCTCACCTACGACCAGATGAACGAGGTCGCCTCGTTCGGTGGGTTCCCTCAGCGGTACCCGCACTGGCGGTTCGGCATGGAGTACGAGCAGCTCAGCAAGAGCTACGAGTACGGCGCGTCGAAGATCTACGAGATGGTCATCAACAACAACCCCTCGTTCGCGTACCTGCTCGAGGGGAACTCGTTGGTCGACCAGAAGATGGTCATGTGCCACGTGAGCGGGCACGTCGATTTCTTCAAGAACAACTTCGTCTTCCGCGCGACCGATCTCGACGCACGCGGCCAGGTCGTGCAGCCCGCGCGCGCTGCTGGTCCGTACGATCCGAACCGCAAGTGGATCGACAAGATGGCCAACCACGGCGCGCGCATTTCCCGTCACATCGCGCGCCTCGGCATCGACAAGGTCGAGCCGTTCATCGACCAGTGCCTCTCGCTCGAGAACCTCATCGATCCGTACGACCCGTTCAAGGCGCGCGCGCCCATCGTCGACGAAGACGACGACAAGGTCCAAGAGGTCCCTCGCCTGAAGGCGAAGGGCTACATGGAGCGGTTCATCAACCCCGACGAGTACATCGACGAGCAGAAGAAGAAGATCGAGGCCGAGCGCGCCGCTCCCCGCAAGTTCCCCGAGCGCCCCGAGCGCGACGTGCTGCGGTTCCTCCTCGACAACGCTCCGCTCGAACGTTGGGAGAGTGACATCCTCGAGATCATTCGCGAGGAGGCTTATTACTTCGTTCCGCAAATGCAGACGAAGATAATGAACGAAGGATGGGCATGCCTCCGATTTGATTCAAGAATTTTCACTGATGCTGGTGTGGTGACGATCGCAGATCTCGTGGCGGGTGAAGGGACCGCCGTGAGCGACGGCGAGGAGGTTCGTCGTGTCTACGACCAGAACGTCATCCGCGATCACGCGACGATCGAGGTGCGCACGCGGCGCGGCTTGAAGTTGTGTGGATCGAACAATCACCGCATCGTCGATGCGAGCGGTGAATGGCGTCGACTGGACGAGCTCCGCGTCGGCTCGAAGGTTCGCGTCTCGGGTGGGCAGAACCTCTGGGCTTCCAAGGAGGTCTCGCTCGATTGGCAGCAGCCCGAGCAGATCACGCTTCAGCACGTCGCGATGGCTGCGGGCGTCTCGATGCGAACGCTCTATCGTCACAAGCGTGACCAGCTTCCCGTGCGCCGGTCCGGACCACTGACCGAGGCGCTCGCTCAATACGATTCGCTGATCGATCGGTTCGGCCAGCGGATGATCTCCAAGCGCCGCGCGGTCACCATTCCGACGACCGTCGACTGCGCGCTCGGTACGTTCCTCGGCTATCTGATTGGAGATGGCCACATCAGCCGCGTTAAGCGCCAGTTCGGCCTCACCACGGCCGATCAGGAGTCCCTCGCGACGTTCGCCGATCTCGCGCTCCAACTCTTCGGCATCTACCCCTCGATCAAGTGGGACGACGGTCGGTATCGCGTGCTCCTCCACTCCGAGACCGTGAGCGACTTCCTCGTCGACGGTCTCGGGCTCACGCACGGGCCGAGCGCGCGGGAGAAGAAGATCCCCGAGTGCGTCCTCCGTTCGCCGAAGCCGGTCGTGCGTGACTTCCTCCGCGCGTACTTCGACTGCGACGGGCACGCCGGCAAACAGGGCGTCATCCTCTCGACCGCGAGCGAGGAGCTCTCCGAGCAAGTGCAGTTGCTCCTCCTGAACTTCGGGATCCTCAGCCGGCGTCGCAAGCAGGTCGATGACTGCTGGCACGTGCACATCAGCGGCGCGTCGGTCGTCACCTTCGATCGCGAGATCGGCTTCCATCTCTCGCGTAAGCAGGAGGAGGTCGGGCAGTACATCCAGAACCATCGCTGGCTCAAGAAAGAGACATGGGACGACGAGATCGTCTCGATCGAGCACGGTCGCGGCGACGTCTACGACATCTCCGTCGAAGAGACCCACCGCTACGCAGCGCAGGGTTTCATCAATCATAACTCGTATTGGCACTCCAAGCTCATGACCACCAAGGTCGCCGACGCTTCGGAAATCCTCGACTACGCCGATCGCAACGCTGGTGTCATGGCGACATCGCCCGGGCGACTCAATCCCTACAAGCTCGGCGTCGAGCTCTATCGCGACATCGAAGAGCGGTGGAACCGCGGGATGTTCGGCAAGGACTGGGAGGAGTGCGACGACCAGCAGGCCAAGCACCACTGGGATCTCCGCCTCGGCCTCGGGTTCAAGAAGATCCAAGAGGTCCGCGCGCTCTACAACGACGTGACGTTCCTCGACGAGTTCCTCACGCCCGAGTTCGCGATGCGGCAGAAGCTGTTCTCGTTCGGGTACAACAACCGTAACGAGCGATACGAGATCGAGTCACGCGAGTTCAAGCAGGTCAAAGAGAAGATCCTCTTCCAGCTGACCAACTTCGGGAACCCGTTCATCTACGTCGAGGACGCGAACTTCGAGAACCGCGGCGAGCTGCTCCTCAAGCACGATCACCAGGGCACCGATCTCCGCATCGACTACGCGCGCGAGGTGCTCGGCGCACTGGTTCGGGTGTGGAAGCGACCGGTCAGCCTCCTCACCAAACAAGAGGAGAAGCAGGTGATGTTCCGCTTCGACGGCAAGGAGCACACGACCAAACCGCTCGGGCGATGAGCGAGGCGCGGACCCTTCGTGCGTCTGCTCGCGACAGGCGTCCGCAAGGACGGTCGCAAGGGCCGGTGACCTGCGCAAAATCATGCGGAAAGCGCAATTGCATACAGTGTGGTTGCGCGTAACTCTCGCCTGAGTTACTAGAGCGGCCGAAACGAGGTCGCTCATGGTCAAGATCACCGTCCGCAAGGCAGCCGCAGCGCTCATCGGCGCCGCGCTCGCGCAAGCCAACGTCAACTGCGCTCCGGCCGATCACACCGAGGATGGCTACGAGACCGCGATTGCGTCGAAGGGCGCGGCCTACTCGGTGCCGAGTCCCGGTGAGGCCACGCTGCGACTCGACTACTACTACACGGGCTACGGCGCCCCGCAGAAGCAGTTCTCGGTCACCGACACCACGACCGACGAGTTCGTGCGCGTCGGCGAGAAGCTCGCGCTCGAGGTCCCGGGTTGGGTCGTCGTCCCGCTGGTGCAGGACGAGGCAGGCACCGTCTCGCCGGAGAACCTCTCGACCAGCACGGTCCGCTTCGTGATCACGTGGCTGCACGGCGGTCGCACGCTCTCGACGCAGACCGTGAAGGTCACCTCGTGGAAGGCCGATTCGACGTACGGCTGGCCCTCGGCACGCGCCGAAGGTGTGGTCGTCCCCAAGGGCGCGACCGGCATGCGCACCACCGTGGAGGCCACGAGCGCCGACGGGAAGAAGAGCGGCAAGGAAGTGCTCGCCGAGACGGCGATCTTCGGCGGCGAGCTGCCCAACAAGCACCTGTACTTCGACCTCGGGAGCGACGGTCCGCAGAGCCGCGTGATCGAACGCGGCGCGCCGGTCGCGGGCTCCGAGCTGGTGGTCGCGTACGCCGAGCCGCGCGCCGATCGCCTCGTCGACTCGTCGTCGATCGATCGCCGTGTCGGTCGCGTGAAGACCTACAACCCGCGGTTCGGCACCTACGAAGGCGACGTCTTCGGCGAGCTCGTGCACGTCATCAGCGTCGGCTACGACTTCGGCGGCGGCTTCGAGGAGCAGGCTCTGACCAAGAGCCCGATCTCGTATCTCCGCTACGGCAACTCGCAGGAGACCCGCCTGCACGTGCCCGACGGCGCGACCAAGGCGTCGATGTACTTCCACGTGAAGACGTACCTCGTCGCGAAGTACCCGACCTACGGCGAGGTCACGGAGCGCAAATACAAAGAGGGCGAGTGGATCCTCGTCCGCGAGAAGTGGGACAACCCGAGCGGCGCCGGCACCAACTTCGCGTTCGGCACCGAGGCCAAGGAGCCCGTCGAGAAGGGCATCGCCCGCACGGTCGTCTTCATCAAGGGCGAGACCACGCCGGGACAGGATCTCTTCATCCGCGGCGGCATCGACCACCACGTCTCGAAGAAGCTCCGCGGCATCGACTGCGCGAACGAGGACGGATCGCCCAACTACCACTGCGCGATCCCCATCCTCCACCGCAACCTGAAGAACCCGACCACCAGGCCGTGGAAGCTCGGCGACGCGTTCCTCGACTGGTACGGCCGCGAGAACACCCAGCTCGTCTCGTCGGCGGCCGGCCTCGCGCAAGGGACCGCAGCCGATTGGACCACCAACGCGTGGCCGACCTCGTGGGGCGCACAGAAGACCGTGCCCGTCGACGGCTACGGCCTCGAGAAACTCAACGACGTCGGTCCGCACCTGTGGATGCTCGATGTCGACATGGACTGCACCCAGGCGCTGAAGACGGCGGATGGCACGCGCTGGTTCGAGGTGAAGAGCTTCATCTCCAACGGGCCGGGCTGGGAGGGCGACGTGTCGCAAGCGGGCGCGCCGTACGCTTCGCCGAACCACCTCGCGAAGTGTGGTCAGGTGAGCATCTTCGAGCGCGGCAGCGGCAAAGCGACGTTCGAGCCCTTGCTTTGATGGCACGGGGGGTGCTCGTTCCGAGGTCCTCGAAAGGAGGACCTCATGGACAACCTAGAGCTCGGCAGGCGTCATCTTTCGAACTACAACGCGGGGAATTGGGATGAGTACAAGGCCCAACTCGCCGACGACGTGAAGTACGAGGAGATCGCCACCCACACCTCCGCAAGCGGCCGAGACAAGTACGTGGAGGCCGTGAAGCGGTGGAAGATCGCCTTCCCCGACACGAAGGCCCAAGTGATCACCGAGTTCGCCTCCGGCGACACGGTGATCTCCGAGGTCGAGTGGACGGGCACGCACACCGGCCCGCTGGAGGGACCGCTCGGCGTGATCCAGCCCACCAACAAACGCGGCTCGCTGAAGGCCGTACTCGTGACGCGGTTCGCGAACGGCAAGATCGCCGAGGTGCGTCACTACTTCGACATCATGACGATGCTCGGTCAGCTCGGCGTGCTCTCGGGGCTTTCTGCTCCGGCGCAGACGACGGCGGCCGAGGCGCGCCCCTCGGCTGTGTAGTTGCTATCGTGGCGCTGGGATGAGTCTCGACGTCTTCGGCGCCTACGATGGATCCTCTACTACGCAATCGAGATCTACGACCGCGACTCGAAGACGATGACCGTCTCGGTGTCCGACACGCACGATCAGGACAAGCTGAAGGCCCATCTGCTCGCGCTCCCGCGCTAAGGTGAAGCGTGTCCCATCGGATTCGTCTCGAGCTGCCGCGCGCGAGCGAGCTCTTCGGTGAGCTGACCGATTGGCTGCATCCGATCGTCGTGCCGGACGGGGTGTTCGAGACCACGCTGCCGACCGGGCTCTATTCGTACAAGGCGCGGGTCGACGGCGCGTGGGTCGAGCCGACGGGCCGTACCAGGGGCGAGAACGAAGTGCTCGTCGTCGGCGGAACGCCGGAGCCGCTGTTGTTCGCGCCCGCCGCGCCGTGCGTGCAGGAGCACGTCGACGGCACGCTCCGCGTGTTCGCTGCGTTGCGCCGCGGTCACGGTCGGGCGCTTCGGCTTCGTTACCGCGAGGACCCGGGCGATCCGTTCGTCGCGGTGGACTGTTCCCCCTTCGTCGAGGAGGAAGAGCACCAGGTGCTCCTCTCGGTGCTTCCCGTCACCAGCGACGGGGTGGAGCTCGCGTTCGAGCTGGACGGGGTGCGCGTCGGCGAGGTGATGCGGTGGTCGCGACCGTCCCGCGCGCGCATCGAGATCGCCAACGTCTACACCGTGTTCGTCGATCGCTTTCGCCGCGTTCCCGAGCGCGAGTGGGAGGATCCGCGCTGCGATGCGCCGGCGGGCGGCAACCTCGACGGCGTCACCGCGTCGCTCGACGAGCTCCAGGAGCTCGGCATCGACACGCTCTATCTCACGCCCGTCCAGCTCGCCGCGAGTTGTCATCGGTACGACCTGGTCGATCCGCTGCGCGTCGATCCGACGCTCGGTGGCGAGGAGGCGTTCGCACGCCTCGTGGATGGCGTGCACGCGCGCGGGATGCACCTGTTGCTCGACTTCTCATTCGTGCACGTCGGACGCGGGTTCGCGCCTTGGGAAGACGTGCACACGCACGGAGCCTCCTCTGCGTACGCGGGCTGGTTTCAGTGGGAGGGCGCGAAGCTCCGTCACTATGGGCACCGCGACGACGCGCCGCTGCTCGACCTCTCGCATCCCGAGGTGCGTGCACTCGCGATGCGTACGGTCGAGCACCTCGCCTCCCTCGGGGTCGACGGCTTTCGCTTCGACGCCATCGCCGACGTGCCGCTCGACTTCGCCCGCGCGGTGCGCACGCGCTTGAGGCAGCTGCGTCCCACCGCGATCGTGCTCGGCGAGGTGGTTCCGCCGCACGCGTGGCGGTTCGGCGACGCGGTCGATCTCGCGACCGACTTCTCGTTCCACGCGCTTGCGACCGACTTCGTCGCCAAGCGCTCGATCGACGCCGCCGCGTTCGCCGAGGGGTTGCGTCGCGCCGAGGTCACTCGCGGTGTCGTCGACGTTCGGTTCCTCTCGACCCACGATCACCCGCGATTCGCCTCGATCGCGCGTCGTCACGGGGACACCTCGCGTACGCCGCTCGGGATGCTCATGCTCCTCGCGTCGCCCGGTGTTCCGGCGCTGCTCTACGGCGAAGAGCTCGGTCTCTCGACCGTGGACGTGGCGATGGACGTCGAGGGTGCGTGGTCCGACCGGATGCCGATGGTCTGGCATGGGCGCGAGCAGTACGAGGGGATGCGTGCGCTGGTCGCGAGTCTCCTGCGCCTGCGACGCAGCGAGCCGGCTCTATCGCGCGGCGCCTTCGAGGTGCTGTACGCCGAGGGGCCGTTGCTCGTCTTCCGCCGTCGGGCCGGCGCCACCGTCGACGTCGCGATCAACGCGTCGGACGAGCCGCTCGAAATCGATCTCGAGGACGACGAGCTTGCGAGCCTCGAGGTGCTCGCCTCCACGGGACCCGCACGGGTCGAGGGGCAGACGTTCCACCTCGGACCGAACGCCGGCGTCATCGTGCGACGCTCGCGATCGACGCCGCAACGCACCCGTCGGGCCGCGTTCGTGCACGCCTTGCCGGTGCTGCGCGATCGCGACTTTGCTGCCGGAAACCCCGTGGTCGCCGGTCGACCGCTGCGGCTCGACTTCTCGCTCACCGAGCGCTGCAACCTGCGCTGTGCGCACTGCCTCACGCTCGCTCCGCAGAAGACTGCCGCGGGCACCGCGCGCACGATGAGCCATGCGGTCCTCGATCGGCTGCGCGACGACCTCGCGCACGCCTCGTGGTTCGGCTTCGTGCACGGCGGAGAGTCGCTCACCAGCCCGATGTTGTTCCCGGTGCTCGAGGCCATCGCCGAGGAGCGGCCGGGCGCGATGGTGCACCTCCTCACCAACGGCAAGCTGCTGCGTCCGGCGATGACGGAGCGATTGCACGCACATGGCGTGCGCTCACTGTTCGTGTCCCTCGACGGCGCCACCGCCCCGACCAACGACCGCATCCGCGTTGGGGGTGACTTCCACTCGGTGTGCGCGAACGTTCGAGACGCGGTGGGGCTGCGGAACGAACGGAAGCTCGATCTGCGCATCGGGGTCTCGTGCGTGGTCATGAAGAGCAACCTCGACGAGCTCGTGCCATTGGTCGAGCTGGCTGCGCGCTTGGGCGTGGACTGGGTCAAGCTGGAGGAGCCGGTCGCGGCCACCGCGTTCGCGCGCGATGAGCTGATCGACCCGAGCGACGACCGAATCGCCCGAGCCATCGAACGGGCGCGGGCGCTCGGTCTGGTCGCGGTCGATCACGTCGCACCACCGCCGGTCTGGCGCTGTCGTCTCGACGAGCGTGCACGCGCCTTCGTCGAGGCCGACCAGTTCGCAAACCGCACCGAGATTCACCCCTGCTGCGCGGCGTGGGAGCGTGCGTGTGTCTTCCCGAACGGAGACGTAGCGATCGACGACTTCCTCCACCCGGTGGTCGGCAACGTCCTCGCTACCCCGCTCGCCGTCCTGTGGAACGGACCCGAGGCTCGGACACACCGCGAGCGAGCGAAGGCCGGTTGGATCTGCGACGGCACGCCGACCTGCGTTTGATCACCGAACGACGATCTCGAGCGGCGCGATCGGGATCGGTTTGCCGAAGATCGTGAGCGCAGTGTCGAGCTTGATCTGGACCGTGTCTCCCGGGGCCAGCCCGCGCCAGTCGAAGCGCACGTTCACCTCGCGCGCGGCGCCAGGCTCGAGCGTGTAGCTGTGGGCCACCCCGCCTGGCAGCCTCGTGCGCGGACCGGTGCGAGTGACGAGCACGATGGCGTCCCGATCGATGACCATCGGGCTGTTGCCGTTGTTCCAAACGGTCATCTCGACAATGTCGACGTCGATCTCCTTGATGGCCACCTTCGCGACCGCCGCGACCTCCACGACGGCCTTCGTCGGGTACAAGGGCGGTGCCGGGTTGTGGCAACTCGAGACGGCGAGCGTGATGGCAACGAGCGCAGCGGCGAAGATGCGGGCCATGCCGTGCGTGCAAGCATCAGCAGGGCCACGCACGATCGCCGCGGATCGCTGCGGTCACCGCGCGCGAAGCTTGCGCGCACCGGCGATCGCTGCGCTCACGGCGCCTCTTTCATGTCCTTGAGCAGCTGGTCGAGCGCGTCGGGATCGTCCTTCACCCGCTTGGTCTCGAACACCCACCACTTGCCTTTGTGGAGCACCACGTCGACCTCTTGGGCGTGCGAGTGCCACACCGACTCGCGCGGGTCCTTGCCGTCGTCGTGGGTGGTCTTCATCAACACGAGGTCGAAGTATTTCGCGTACTTGTCACGGACGTCATAGTCCTTCGGGTTCCACTCGAAGTTCGCGGGCGGATCGGGGGGGAGCGTCTCGCGCTTGTAGTGGACCGGAAGGCTCATCGTTCGGGTGAACGAGAAGGCGACCTCGCCGCCGTTGCGCGCCACGTAGTACGCCGGCGAGTGGAGCATCGACCACTCCATCGTGACGTCGAGCTTCGGGTACCAGAGCAGTCCGGTCACCCGCCTCGCCTTGGGCATCGAGGCGATGACCTCGTCGAAGTCGGCGGACTCCTGGGCCACCACGCCCATGAACATGAAGAAGCTCGCGGCGGCCCCGAGCCCGACCGACACGCTCATCAGTCGCAGGAGCTCCTCGCGACGCGGCATGGCGCGCGGGACCCAGAGGATCGCGGTGAACACCACCAGGAACGAGATGCGCTCGAACACGAAGTTCGTCGCCCAGAACACGTGCGGGATGACCAGGAACGCGAACACCGACGAGGCGAACAACCAGCGCAGCACCGGCGGCGCCTCGTCCTCGGGGTCGCGGAACAGGGCGCCGAGGAACAAGATGAACAGCGCGACGCTGAGGATCTTCACGTCGAGCTCGTCGGCGCGCAGTCCGGTGGCATACCCGAGGAACCCCTTCACCTTCACCATCGCGAAGACGTCGTTGCCCTCGTACGCGCCGTACTCGAAGTTCTGCCAGGCGAGCTTCTTCTGGCGGTAGTAGACCGCGACGCAGTAGAGGATTGCCGGGATCAGCGGCAGGCCGGTGCGCACCGCGCGACCGAGCCGGGTCGCGAATGGGACCTTGTCGGTCTGCACGCGCACCACGATGGCGACGAGCATCAGCATGTAGCCGAGCGCGGAGGCGAGCAGGTGCGTCCAGGCGCCGAGCACGGCGAGGAGCGCAGTGATCGCGTCGTATCGCAGCCGCGCGCGTGACTCGACGGGCGGGGCTTGGATCACCCGCGAGAGCACGATGAGCTGGATCGCGAGACCGAGGCTGAAATTGATGAAGCCCCAGGCGAACGAGTAGCCGACGAGGATCGGCACCACGAGGAACGCCCGGGTCTTCGGCCGCCCGGTCGCGCGGAGCAACAGCAGCGTCGCTGCGCCCGCGAGCAGCACGTAGAGACCGACCACGACCTTGCCTGCAGCGTCGATCGGTAGCACCACATTCAGCGCCGCGACCACCACGTGGAACGCGGAGTTGTAGCTGAGGAGGTTGGTCTCGAAGAGCGCGCGCTCGGGCGCTGCCGGATCGAACATCCGTCGGAGGATGCCGGCGAGCGCGAGGTGCTGGGGGTAGTCGACGAGCGGGAGCGACCGGGCCCGGAACAGCGAGACGATCAAGATCGCCAGCGCGCCCCAGAACGTGATCGTGAACGTCAGTCCGCCGACGTCCCACCACGGCGCCGTGCGCGAGGCGGCCTCGTCGGCCTTTGCGTCGAGGGGCTCGTCGTCGGCCTCCGCCGCCCGAGGCTGCTTGTCTTGGTCCGCCATGACTCGTCCGCCCGACTAATGCGGGAGCACGGCCGCGAGAAGCGACAGGTGGCCGCGGCGCAGGCGCCGTGCGAGAAAAGGAGGGATGGTCCCGCCGCCGAACCCATATTCACCAGGCAACCCATACGCCCCCGGCAACCCGTACGCCCCCCCGTCGCCCTACGGTCAGGGATACGCGCCGGCGTATGGCGGACCCTCGGTGTTTGCTGCGTTCATGGAGGGCGCCGATCTGGCCGTCCAGAAGGAAGCGCCGCTGCCAGACGTCTGCATGAAGTGCGGAACGTCGCCCACGCAGCACCGGAAGAACCAGCAGTTCGTGTGGAACCCCCCGTGGGTCATCTTCCTCTTCTTGCTCAGTCCGATCATCGCCGCGGTGGTCGCGCTCATCGTGCAGAAGAAGGGCCGCCTGCAGCTGCCGCTGTGCACCACGTGCAACTCGCGGTGGACGACGGGGATCCTGATGATCGTCGGTGGCGTGCTTTGGCTCATCGGCGCGCTGATCGGGGGAGCCATCGCCATGGGCGAAGACCTGCCCGAGCTCGGCATCCCCCTGATGATCTCGTCGGTCGTGGTCTTCGTGGTGACGCTCGTCGTCTCGCGCGGAAGGTTCCTCCGCGCGCGCCGGATCGACGAGCGCCTCATCGTCTTGTCGGCCGTGCACCCGAACGCGGTGCAGGCCATCCTGGCGGCGGCGCAAGGGCGCTGACCCCGCCGGAGAATTCCCCCGGACTGAAGTCCGGGGCACCGACAGCAAGACGAAGCCCTCCGGGCTAGCAGGGTGCGGCTCGCCACAGCGAGCGCCTGTAGTCGCGATCTATGCGGCGACTTTCCGGTACGTGTCGGCGCCGTTCGGTGCCGCTGCGTTGGTAGGCCGGCTATTGGGCGCTCCATCCAGACCGAGTCGCTCGGTCGCCTACTGCCGAACTGACGCGATCAACGAACCCGGCACGGCTCTGGCTCGCTCGAACCCGACTTCGAGCAGAACCAAGCAACGTAGTCGACCACGAGGTCTTCATCGACACGTAACTCCGCCAGCCCGTAGGGCTTCGTCTTGCAGTCGGTGCCCCGGACTTCAGTCCGGGGGCATTTTCTTCACTTCGGGATGAACACCCTGGCGCTGGTGGTCACGCCGGCGCCCGACCAGCCGTTCTTCGCGGCGGCGACGTCGGGGAAGTCTTTGACCATCGTTCCCTTGCCGTCGGCGAGCGAGACCTCGACGAGCAACGCGGTCGTCATGCCGCCGGTCGTCGAGATGCGCTGGAACGCGTAGATCTTGTCGCCCCATGCGCCGACGCCGTAGAGCCGGCCGAAGCCCGTGCCCGACGCGCCGATGAAGCGCTTCTTGAGGTTCGAGGTCGCGCTCTTCTTCGACAGCGCGGCGACGTCGATCTCGACGACCACGTCGTTGCCGTTCTTGCAGGTGCTCGGGTCGCCGTCGGTCGTGCAAGGCCGGAGCGTGGCGAGGCCAATGGGGGCGCCGTCGTTGAGGAAGAACGCGATGTCGCCCGAGAGTTGCCAGAAATTGCCCGCGGCGCCGAGTCCAGGATCGCCGGCCGCGACGGTGCCGAAGCCGCCGATCTTGGTCGGCGTGCCGGAAGCTGGGATCCAGTAGATGTCGCCCGCGGCGTCACCGCCAATGAGCTCCTCGTTCGGTCCGAGCACGCCCTTGGGGGCGAACGCGAGCGCGTAGAAGCGCAGACCCGAAGGGATGCTCACGCGTTGGGTAGCGACGACGTCGCCGCTCCCCGAAGGCGGCAGCGTCAGCTCGAACACCTTGCCGACCGAGTTGCCCCACAGCTTGCCGTCGGCGTTGACCGCGACGTCGGTCATCGTATCGGTGAACGCGGCGCCGGCAGGACCGACGAACGAACCGATCTTGGTCACCGCCTTGGTGGCCGGGTCCATCTGGTAGAGGTCTTTGTCGGTGTTGGCGTAGACCCTCGACGGCGAGCCCGTGATCGCGTCGGTCGGCGGCAGCACCTCCGGATCGAACGCGGTCGAATCCTCGACGATCGCGTCCCCGGCGGTCGAGTCGGTGACGTTCCCTCCCGCGTCACCGCCACCGAGGAGCGGCTGGTCGTCCGGCGCGGCGCAGCCGAAAATGAGGAGGGCGAGGAGGGGAGAGAGGGCGCGCACGAAGGAATCGTACCCCCAAGTGTCCGTTGGAAGGCCGGACCGAGGTTGACGTCGCAATGACGCGTTGCTCCGCTCTCTCGATGGCCGAGCAAGCCCGCGTGAAGATCGCCTGCCCCGATTGCGGTGCACCTCTCCCGCCGGAAGCGGCCAAGGTGGCGGTGAAGTGCCCGCAGTGCGGTCACACGAGCGCCCCCCTCCCGCAAACCGAGGCGATCGTGCAGACGATCGTCGTCGAGCGCGTCGTCACCGCTCCCGCGGCGGCGAGCGCCTCGACCCTTCCGTGTCCGCGCTGCAATGCGTCTCTCTTCGAGGGCAACGCGCATGGCGTGAGGCTCCTCGGCTGTGGAATCTGCGGCGGCATCTTCCTCGACAACGAGGGCTCGACGCGGATAACCCGCGCGCCCGACCTCGAGATCGCGAAGCTCGCGGAACGCGCGCGGGACCGTGCCGTGGTCACGACGATCAACACGCGTCCGACCGTTCGTTGCCCGTCGTGCACTGCGACGATGGAACGCGTCCTCGCCCGCGGCGTCGTGGAGATCGACTTCTGCCGAGGCCACGGCACGTGGTTCGATCGCGGCGAGCTGCAGCCGGTGATGGGCGCATTCGCGAGCCGCCCGGACGACCCCGACGCCAAAGCCCGCGCCGAGGCCGAGGCCCGGATGGCTCACTTCCGCGATCGGCAGGCCGAGGCGATCGGTGAGGCCGAGCGGGAGGCCATCGTCGGCGGCGTCTTCGCCGGCCTGAGCGTCGCCGCGCTGGGCGTCCTCGGCGCGCTCGCCGGATCGACGAAGAGCTAGGAAGATCATTCCGACCGCACCGACCGACGCCGCGAGCGACAAATCGCCGCTTGCGCGTCGCACGGTGCGCGCGCTCGTTACCGATCTTCTCGTGCGGCACGACCGCTGCACTGCGCGGCGTTGAAACCAACATGCGAGCACTCGTCGCGTGCGCCCTCACGGCGTGCACGGTGGGGTGTCGTGCGCCCGCGCCGACGACGGTGCCTCTCCTCCGAGCGGCAGGCGTCCCGGTCACGGTCATCACTTCGCCCGCCGTGCCGCTCGAGGTCGTCACGCATACCGTCGGTACCGAAGTCCCCGATCCACTCCCCGTCGAGGGAGCGGCCGTCTCCTACGCAGACGTCGAGCCCGCGCTCGGCCACGCGATCGGATCGGCCGTCGTTCCCTGGGCGAAGGAGCACCGCGCGCAGCGCCCAGCCGGGTGGCGCCTGCAGATCGATCTCATCGCCGGCCACGCCGAATACGACGACGGCCGCCTCACCGTCACCTTCAGCGTGCGCGCCACCCTGCGTGCGCGCGCCGACTACGACTACCTCGCGCAAGCCGACGCGCACTGCCTCGAGACCGGCCGCGTCGACCCGCGGGACGGAGCCACCGTCGTCTACACCTGCATGACGCGCCTCGGCCGAGACCTCGCCGGCTGGCTCGGGAGCGTCGAGCCATGAAAGGAGCCACACCCATGCGCACGCCTCTCCTGCTGCTTCTCGTGACGTTCAATGTCGGTTGCGCCGGCATCACCATTCAACCCGGTCAGCGCGGGCTGTTCTTCGATCCCGCCGCCGGAGGTCTCAAGCGCGACGTTCTGCAGCCCGGGTATCACTCGATGTCGAGCTGCTTCCTGAAGAAGTCGTGTCAGTACATCGAGGTCTTCGACGTCAGCTACCAGACGAAGAAGGAGACCGTCGCCACGACGTCGAGCGAGGGCCTCACGATGAACGTGGACGTCGCCGTCAACTACCGACCGATCATCGCCGAGCTCTACGAGCTCAACACGGAGATCGGCCAGAACTACTACGCCGACATCGTCTCGCCGGAGTTCAAGAGCGCGGCGATGGGTGTGTTCGCGCGGCACTCCCACACCCAGCTCACCAAGCTCAACGAGAAGATCGAGGACGAGATCGAGTCCGACCTCCGCCGCCGCATCAAGGGCAAGCACGTCGAGATCTCGTCGGTGAACATCGAGAAGGTCCACTACTCGCCGGAGGTCGCCGCTGCGATCGAGGCGAAGATCGTCGCCGAGCAGACCGCCGCGAAGGACAAGGCTGCCCTCGAGGCCGAGGCCCTCCGCAAGAAGCTGGAGCTCGAGCACGCCGCCGAGCAGGCCAAGCTCAAGGCGGAGCTGGACGTGAAGGCCAAGAAGAGCGAGGCGGAGATCGCCGAGGCGCAAGCGAAGATCGACAAGACCAAGGCCGAGACGTCAGCGTCGGTGAAGATCACCCACGCCAAGGCCGAAGCCGAATCGAAGAAGGTTCTCGCGGAGGCGACGGCCAAGGAGAAGAAGGCGCAGTACGCCCACGTCACGCCGCTGGTGGTGCAGCTCCACGGCTACGAGGCGCTCGGCAAGCTCGGAGGCGCCGGCACGCAGGTCTACCTGGGCGACTGGTCGAAGGTCCCCCACTTCCTGTACCCGCAAGCCTTCGGCGGCATGCCCTTCCCGTCGGCCAAGTCCGCCGTTCAACCGGCCGTCAAGCCGACGAAGCTCCCGGTCAAAGACGACGACAACCCGTACCTCTGATCAGTCGTAGGGCTGCTCACGCTTGTTGAACTGCTCGCGCTCGATCGACTCGAAGAGCGCGCGGAAGTTGCCGCCGCCGAAGCCCGGGTCGCCGGCGCGCTGGATGATCTCGTAGAAGAACGGACCGGCCTTCGGGTCGCTGTAGGTCTGACCGGCGTCGCGGAGGAAGATCTGCAGCATGTACTTGTCGTCGCCGCCGTCGAGGAGGATGCCGAGGCGACGCATCTCGGCGATCGACTCCTGGACGTTGCCGATCTTCAGTCGCTCGAGACGCGCTGGCAGCATGTCGTAGTAACTGCCAGGCGTGGCGAGGAAGTCGACGCCGCGGTGGTCCATCTCCTCCACGGTTGGCAGGATCTTCGGCACGTTGAACGCGATGTGCTGCACGCCGGCGCCGTTGTTGTCGTCGACGAACTTGTTGATCTGCGAGTCGCGGAAGAACGGGCGCATCGGCTCGTTGTTGGCGAACTTGATGCCACACTCCGGGTCCCAATAGACGAGAGACTTGAGGCCCGAGCCGGCCATCTGCTTCTCGCTCTTCTTGTCCTTGTGCACGTCGAGGGTGTGGAACGAGATCTCCCAGAACTGCTCCATGCCGAGGACCTCGCGGTACCAGAGCGTGAGCGGCGCGAGGGTGAGGGCGTTGGACGTGACGTGGTCGATGCAGTCGATGCCGAACACGTTCTTGGGGAACGGATCTCCATCGACGACGTCGAACCCCGGCGCGAAACGACCGTAGTCGCCGCGACGCTCGACGTAGCGGAAGGCGACGTCGCCGAGCGGCGTGGCGATCTCGAACGCTCGATAGCTGCCCTTCTCGTCCTTGTCCTCGACCGGCTCGCTGAGGATGGTGGCGCCGCGCGCCTCGAGGGTCTTCCACGCGCGGTCGAGGTCCTGCACGCGGAACGACAGGCTCATCACGCCGGCCGGGTGGCGACGGAGGTAGCGGGCGGCCTTGCACTCGGCGGCCTTGGGGTGATCGGGGTCGGGGCTCGAGACGACGACACGGACCTGGCCGGCGCCGAACACGATCGAGCGCTGTCCGCTCTTTTGGAACAGCTCGTCGCCGACCCGGGCGACCTCTTTGAAGCCGAACTTCTCGGTGTAGAACTTGCGGCTCCGCTCGAGGTCGGTGACCGCGAAGTGGTAGCTGTCGTAGCCCATCAACCCGAAATTCTCGCGCGCCATGCGCGCTAGGTAGCACGCGGTCCGAGCGAGCACGAGGTCGCGATTCATGCCGCGGTGCGGCGAAATTCGCGTTGACGGGCCAGCCTCGTCCGCGCTCCCATGACGGCCATGCGAACCGCCGTTGCGCTGACCTTGGTGGTGCTCGCCCTCGGCTGGGAGGGAGCGTGAGTCCCGAGCTCTACGTCCGCGCGCTGCGATTCGCCTCGGCGGCGCATGGCGAGCAGCGCATGCCCGACGGCGATCATCCCTATCTCGTGCACGTGACCTCGGTGGCCATCGAGGTGGTCGCTGCGCTGCACGCCGAGCCCGGGAGGAACGAAGACCTGGCGGTCGCGTGCGCGTTGCTCCACGACGTGGTCGAGGACACCGACGTCGGCTCCGACATCATCGAGCGCGAGTTCGGCGCGTCGGTCGCCAAGGGCGTCGTCGCGCTCTCCAAACGCGCGAGTGTTCCGAAAGAAGAGCGCATGGCCGATTCGCTCCGCCGGATCCGCGAGCAGCCGCACGAGGTTTGGATGGTCAAGCTCGCCGACCGGGTGACGAACCTCCTGCCGCCGGCGCCGAAGCACTGGGACGCGGCGAAGAAGGCGAAGTACCGCTCCGAAGGTCAGCAGATTCTCGACGCCCTCGGCGAGGCGAGCCCGCACCTCGCCGAGCGGCTGCGCAAGCGGATCGCCGACTACCCGGTCTGAGCAGGTACCCGGTCAGCGAGGAGCGAGACCCGCTCGGCCGCACAACCGTCCTCCTTGGTGAGCTTCGGAGGGTAACACTCCGGCCGTCGAGGGAAGCGAACCGTACCTCGCGTACGGCTCGGTCGGCGACGAACGGATCAGCGCGGGCGATACCGCACGGTCAGCGTGTAGCTGCCGATGTCGGTGGTGATCGCGGTGACCAGCAGGGTGAGCTGGCCAGTCGGAACGACGATCGAGCACTTGGAACTGCCGGAGCAGTAGAGGCCACTGGAGGTGCCGTTCGATACGTTGACCGACCAGGTGCCGCCGCTACCCGTGATCGTGGCGCAGAACGGATCACCCGGGTTGACGTCGAAGAAGTACGTGTCGGGTGTTCCGGTGGATGCGGTGTCGGTCTTGGTCCAGGTGGTGAGACCGGTGGGGAGTGGCGAGCAGGGATCCACGGGCGTGGTGTCAGCCTTGGCGTCCGACCCGGTGTCCACCAGGGTGTCCGCCAAGCCGGTGTCGGCCGGACCTGTGTCGGCGGAACCCGTGTCCGCGGAACCCGTGTCTGGCGAGCTCGTGTCGAACGACGCGGCATCCGCCGTTCCGGCGTCGGACGATGCCGCGTCGAACGTACCCGCGTCGAGTGAGCCCGTATCCGTGGTTCCCGAGTCGGTTGTCCCGATGTCGGTGGAGCCAGCGTCGGAGTCGGAACCGGAATCGAACGAGCTGCTGCCCGAGTCGGTCTCCACGGCGTCGGCGAAAACGGAGTCCTGGATGTTGCCGTCCGCAGACCCCGTGTCCATCGGCGCTCCAGCGTCGCCGGCCGAGGCTACACTGCTCTCACTACATGCCGCGACGGTGATGCAGAGTCCGAGCGTGGCAACGATGGCGGTCAGTCTCGCGCGAGGAGCGGCGGGCATGGCAGGACGTATAGCAGCAGCGCAGTGGCTACGACTCGATCAACGCCTTCAGCTTGGACGACAGCCGCAGTGCTTCTCGTGCTCGCGATGCCAGGCGATTCGCTGCTCCAGCGTGGGTTTGGCCGGCATCGGGTGACCTTCGTGCCACGCGACGTTCAAGCGCTGTCCGAGCGCCTTCGCCGCTGGATGAAGCACATCGACCCATCCCGAACGATCGTCGTGGTGAACGTCTTCTTCATCGGCGTCGAGCCTACTCCCCGACCGCGCCGACGGGCTGCACGACGAGTCGCTGGGCAATGCCCGCCGCGGCCAGGTACGCGCACGCCAGGGTGCGGAGAACCTCGCGAGGGAGCTGCATGCTCGCCGCGGGCACCGCGAAGAGTGGAGTGATCGCGCCGGCCGCATCGTAGAAGATCCAGCATGCGAGGCTCGCGGTGAGGAGGACCCACGGCCACCACAGCACCCCGCCCCGCATCGCCAGCGCAGTGAGCACGATCGGCGCCACGAGCGCGAGCTCGACGACATCGCTCGCGCGCGACAGGAAGTCGACGATCCCTTGTGGATTGCCGCCGAGGGCGGTGCGCAGGTCGACGACGAGCGAGCCGCCCGCGATGGCCAGCGCGACCCCCACCGCTCCCACCGTGATCGTGCGCTGCTGCCACGCGGAGCCGGGCAAGTCGATCCGCGCGACTCGCCACGTGCGCGCCATGATCCACGTTCCGGTGACCGCGCACCCATTGGCGACGAGCACGAGGGCGTTCTGGAGGTGTGCACTGGTGACGCCGACGGCGAGCGTCACGTCGCGTCCGAACAACAGGAGCATGCAGCTCGCATGGAGCAGCCACGCGAGACGCAGGCGCTCGCCCCGCTCGAACGCCAACGCCGCGGCGGCGCAGCCCACGACGGCGAGCAGTCGCACCGCGTCGAGCGGGATTCGCATCACCACCTCGTTCGTGGCGCCGACCTTCGTCGAGCCGACGAGGACGACCGCGAGCGCACCGAGCCATGGCAACGCAGCGACAGCGGGGAACTTCGCGGAGCTCATTGGCGCTCCATCACGGGATTTTCCACCCTGTTCTTCACCTGTTTCAGCACGACGTCGGTCTGGGCACGGCCGATGAACGCAGCGAGCATCGGACGGAGCGCCTCGAGCACCTTGGGGACGTCCACCCGCGTGAGCGTCTCCGGGCCGCGGCCGAGCGCCTCCTTGGAGAACGTCTGGACCGCGAGTCGCGCGGTGTGAGGGCCGACATACACGGCGAGTGCGCGCTCGATCTCGCTGGCGATCTCGGAGGTGCTCACCGTGGGCACCGGAGCGTAGCGTCGATCCGTGCGCCTCGACACGCCGAGTATCCGATCGACCCGCCAGCTCGACGTTGAACGACCTCCCACCGCTGCGCGCGACGGGAGCCAGCACGCGCTGACCATACTCCTGGACGCGACCAGTTCATCGTTCACACGGAGAGCTCATGCGTCCGAGGGCCGCGGGGTTGCAGAACCCTTGGGCGAGGCGCGTCTCGCTATCGAGCGCCGTTGATTGGAGGGGTTGGACATGAAGAAGTTTGCAATCGCAGCACTGGCAATGACGGCTCTCTTCGCCGGGCCCGCGATGGCCGGCAGTCCTCACTTCGTGGGGGATCCGACCTTCACGGTGTCGGGCAATACCGTCACGGTCTCCGGCAAAGAGGCCGGTCTCGGGAACGAGGAAGAGGTCCACATCGTGGTGACCGCCGAGGCGGCCTGCATCAACCCGGGAGACAAGCATCCGAAGGCCGCGAACAAAGAGAGCTTCAACGCCGATGGATACTTTCCGGTGCAGAACGGCAAGGCGGACTTCAGCCTCAGTGTGACGGCGTCCTTCCAGCCAAACTGCAGCCCGCCGATGACGGTCATTTGGACCAACATCGTGGTCACGGACACGACCAACGGCATCTCGAGGGACCTCCTCTAGGGACCGTTCTGACGCCACCGACTCACGTGAGCAGACGGCAAGGCCCCCGGGAGCAAGCCCGTTCCCGGGGGCCATCCCGTCATTCTCGTGCGACGTCGTCGGACAGCTCGTTGACGTCATCCGCACCGCGCGGGTGGCGTTCGGCGAGCTCCACGCCGAGCGCCTCGAGCGAGGCGGCAAACGCGTCGACGTCACCGGCCGCGAGCGCTGCGTTCGCGCGAGCCCGCGCGTGCTCCATCGTGCCGTGATCGATGGCGATGTCGGCGACCACCTCCACGACCCGTTCGAGCATCGAAACGAAGACCAGAATGCCGTTGCGGCCCTTGCAGCGATGCACCCCGCGCGTGAGGAACGTTGCTGCCGCTGCCTGTCGGACATTGCGTACGCGCTCGTCGTTCGGCGTGAGCGCGTGCAGGAGACCGGGGAAGTACCGCGCGCTCCACGCGGCGACCGCGAAGACGACGAGCACGTCGACGATGAACGCGGAGAGCGCGAATCTCGTCGGAAGGAACAAGAGGGCGACGAGCGTGGCGAACCCGCACGCGACACCAAAGAGCAGCGCCGGTGCGCGCGAAGACGAGGACGTCCGTCGGAGCACGACCACGATCTCGGCCGACGTCTGCGCTTCTGCGCGGGCGATGGCCTCGGCGACCTTGCGGCGCGTCGTCTCTGCGAAGAACTCCTGTGTCGACATGGTCATCCCGCGTACGCCTCGTCCTGCTCGATGCGCGAGAGGACCCAGTCGAATTCGCCAGCCACGACGTGAGCGTGGCAGTGGGTGCACGAGCCCGCCATGTCGATCGCCAGCGGCGCGCCGCAATTGGGGCACGCCTTGTCGGTGCGCGCCGTGCCGCGCGCAGCGGTGCCGCGGATCATCGTCCAGTACTCGCTGAAGGACCGCTCGCGTTGTTGGCTGCCGGAAACCACGGCCCCGTGCTCGTCCACCGTGTAGTCGAGGTCCTTGGCGTAGACGTGGACCGTGATCGCGTCGTACCAGCGGTCGCGCGTGACGCGTGCGAGCTCCGTGCGGACGATGTGGTTCTGGCTCACGTTGCGCAAACGCGCCGCGCGGTAGGCATCGAGCCACCAGCGCATCGACTCGAGTTGCCTGTCGGTGACCCACGGCCGGATGCGTGCGAGGTCCGTGTTGCGCCAACCGACCTGGATCTCGTCGAAGGCAATGCACAGCCGCTGCAGGAAGGCCTGGTCGCTGAACGAAGCGTCGCTCGCTCGCAGCGAGGCGACGCTCTGATCGAGATCGGAGGCCTTCATGGTGGGGAGGTCGGTCCCCTGCTCGACGACATGACTGGTGAGCTGCGGTGGGCGCTGCTCGGACTCGACCCGCATCATCGCGGTGAGCACCCAATCGAACCGCCCGTCATTCACGACCTGCTGGCAGTACTCGCAGCGCCCGGTCCTCGCGTGGGTGGGTGGTGCACCACAGCTCGGGCAATTGAAGACGTGCACCGCGGCGGGCGCGCGCGACCTCGCCCTCCGAGATCGCACGAAGCGGAGCTGGTCACGCACCCAGAACGACCTGATACCGTCGCCGAAGTGGGCGGAGAACATCCCCTCGACCGTGACGCACACGTTCACGTTGGTCGCGTCGAACGACACGTCGCGGTAGTGGATGGCCCCCACGATCGGAGTGGAGACGGCGAACGCGTTGTTGATCCACGGGAGATTGTTCGCTGCCGTCGCCGCGAGCCACGGCATGAGGACGTCGATGCGGTTGCTCGCCTGCTTGATGAGCAGCTCGCCCCAGAACGCCTGGAGGAAGTCCTCGAAGACCACCACGGAGAACTCAGGGTCATCGGCGCGCAGCTGTTCGAGCTGCTTGCGCGGCTGCAGATTGCGCGTCTGCACCGGCTTCGGGGTGGGGACCGACACCTCCCAGTCTCGCTCGTTCGCGCTGGCTGCCATGCGAACGATGCCGACGATGATGAAGAGCAACAGGAGCGGAATACCGATCTCAGGCGCCTCGAAGACCAGCTGGAACAAGGCGAAGATGATGGAGAGGTCATCACCACCGCCACCGCCACCGCCACCGCCGCCGCCGCCGCCGCCGTACGACTGACCACCTCCCGGTCGCGCGTACGCGAGGGAGACGATGCACAGCGCGGCGATCATGACCGCACTGAGGGCGAGAAGCTTTCGACCGCGCGGCCGCATGCCGTTCGCCATCGTACTACTCCTCGAGCGGGTCGGCGGGCCGCGCCACGAGACGCTGGGTGAAGAATGCCGTGATCTCAAGAGCCGTCGAAGAATTGCCCCCGGACTGAAGTCCGGGGCACCGACTGCAAGACGAAGCCCTCCGGGCTGGGGAGGGTTTCGAGCGAAGAAGTGCATTCCATCGTTGACGAATCGCGATCGCC
>Ga0208492_1000157_pt1 | contig 69910 bp, 52 predicted proteins | sample Subbioar_CSW14AB_FD_184820 | JGI IMG/M metagenome (GOLD analysis project Ga0208492, IMG submission 184820) | Serpentinite rock and fluid subsurface biosphere microbial communities from McLaughlin Reserve, California, USA - CR12Mar_CSW14AB (SPAdes) | ecosystem: Environmental > Terrestrial > Deep... | reverse complement strand
CCCTTTCTTGTAGGGCTCTTCCGACTCGAAAGGGTGTGGGCGAAATACCACCGTGGCCTTCGGGAACTCTCTGGCCAGGGTATTGGCAATTTCCACGAAATCTTTCAGTGCCTGTTCCTGAGTGCGACAAATCCCCTCCGCCTCCTCCTCGGTTAAACCGTGCAACCTGACGAGGTTATCCTTCTCACTCCTCGCATCTTGAAATGCGGGGTTGATCGTCGGGAAATTGCTGTTGAGGAGAATGATTTGCGCACGATCCGGCGCCGTCGGAAAATCATTTCCCTTGAGAGCGACCGCCTTCCATGGCTTCACATAAAAATCGTGGCGCGGCGAACCCGTTATTTGCACCTGTTGGGGCCGATAGGCTTGTTTTTCCACCAAGAAATCCGCCAGAGTTCGCCCCCAAGAAAAATACCGAACGATAATACGGTACAAATCGCGAAGCTTGTCCAGATTTCTCGTATATATGGAACAGTCGGTTAACATGCCTCCTTCGGTATCAAGCACAAAAATCGGAATTCCCAGCTGATTGATGCTCTTGACAAAGCCACTATTGCTAACACGGAGGTAATTCATCAAAATGGCGTCGGGGCAAATTCGTAAAACTTCTTCCAGGCGATTGTAATAGGCCAAATTCATGGGGACTAAATATACATCGATGTTATTTTCCGCACACTGAGAGGCGATAAGCACCAGGCCGGGAAGATCTCTTAGTGGATTATCTAATAGAAAAATAACCTTTTTGTTCGGCACCGTCATCCTATTCTTTTGAACCCCGCAGCAACATCACAAAAATAATTTCCTTCATCCCGCAGCAATCGGCAATTACTTATTCAAAATGCAACAGGGTCGAAGCCCAGGAAAAGCCGACGCCAAAACCGCAGGCCACGCTATAGGAGTTTTTTCCAATCAGGCCGGCATCGATCCAGTCCCCTAAAAGGATGGGCACGGAAGCGCAAGATGTGTTCCCGATTCGCTCGATATTGCTGGGGAAGCGCGCTACATCAACCTGCAGTTTCTCTCTGATGTTATCGAGAATGAATTTATTCGCCTGGTGGACAAAAAAGAACTCGATCTGGCTAATATCCAAATGGTTTTTGGCAATCGATTCCCTGATCGCGCCGTCCACGTTTTGAAGCGTGAAGTTAAATACCTCCGGTCCGTTCATTTTCATGAACTTGTCGTTTTCCGCGCATTGCGAGGTTTTAAATCCGCTATAAAAGCCCAAGTGCGAATATCCTCTCCCGTCGGTTCCCACGACGCTATTTAAAATTCTGGCTTTTTTTCCGTATTTTTTTCCGTCGGTAACCAGCGCGCAGGAACCGGCGTCTCCAAAAATCGTAGTAACCACCATGTCGTTCGGATCGCAACATTTCGTCAGGGTGTCGGCGAGCACAATCAAGATGCAGCTCGCTTCTCCGCCGAGAATCAGGCTCTTCGCCATCCACAGGCAATAAGGAAATCCCGAGCAGCCCAAATTGATATCAAAAGCGGCACACGACTTCGCCAGCCCCAGGCGCGAATGCAAAATCGATGCGTTGGGAGGAAACTTATAATCGGGAGTCTGGGTACAAAAAAGCAAACAATCCACCGTGGATTTGTCGATGCCGTTTTTCGCAAATAGCTTCTCTACAGATTTTTCTCCAAGATCAAGACCGGTCTCATTTTCGGCAGCGATACGCCGCTCCAAAATGCCGGTTTTTTTATGGATCTTTTCTGGAGTCCACTTTTGCGAGCCCGCACAGAGCTCTTCGTTAGTTAACTTCTTTTCCGGTAACACATAATCGACACATGATAAAAACGCTGTTAACGACACCGGCTGCCTCCGATCTTTTTTAAACGAATTCGATGCGAGGCCTTAGTTTTTTTGATCCTTATTAATCATATCAATGATTCCCTTCGCCGTGTTGATTTTGGCAAGGTCGCCCATATCCACTTTTACACCATACTTTTTGTCCAACATCAGCAAGAGATTCATGGCCCCCATCGAATCCCAGTCATCAAGGTCTCCATACTTCGAATCGACCGTCACCAGCGATTTGTCCACGCCTAAAGCGCCGGCTATCGAGGCCAAGATTTCCTCAGTGCTCTTCATAATGACCTCTCGGTTCAACGCATTATTTAAAAAACATTACCGCAAAAACAGAACTCAATTGAAAGCCAAGATTCACTAATGCCTAAGCGTTTATTTTAAGCACGCCGGCCTGAGCGAGTTTATTGGCCAATTCCAACAGGCTCTCAAACGGTTGGCCGATCATTCCGGCAATTTGAAGAAGCGTTTTACTTCCATCTGAACAGGAAATCAGATCCATCATGGATCGAACGATTTTCGCGGTGTCCTTGGTAGAAAGTGTGGGATACAGCCCTCTTCGCCCCAATTGGGGCTCGCAAAATACCTTGGTAACGGGAGTGCAGTTATTTTCGATGATTTCAATGCACTTTTTTAAAGCATGAAAAGAGCCGTGTAATCCGGCAGGGCTAATGACACTAAGATTATCGAGGGAGGTATGGTACTCCGGGTATTCGCCAAATTTGCTTCTCATGACCGAAGCAATTGGCAAGTCGACCCCCGGAGAACAGTACTGCCGCTCATCGCTTCCACGATCGAACCATGTGTATCTACGAAATTGGGGATGCAAATGCGTTAAAACGTTCAGCGCGGCGTGATCCGAAATGGTATCTCCGTTTCGAGAAGGGAGATAGGAAAAACAACGTTCATCGCCGACACAGGTGATGTTGTATCCCGCGATGATATTTTCTTTCATGTCGCTGAGATTTTTTGAAAGATATACGATGGAACCAATCGTTTCCGGGATAAACACAATCCTGTAAGTATAACGCCGTCGGCCGAGCCGGGACAACCAACGGGCTAACGCCAGGGTGACTACGGGCCCGGAAATCTCGTTATTGGCCATCGAAGGGTGACAAATATAGGTCGATAAAAAGACCTCCTCCTTGGTCTCTCCTTTTATTATCAGTTCGCCGTAATTTAATTGTCCTGGCTTCAATTCGGAATCGATGTGAACATAATAATCCGTGTCGGCCAATTTTTCCCTGTCATTGTGGGCGATGCAAAACCCCCACCGCCGGGAATAGTACGAAGTAATATAAGGAATCGCGTCGGGCTGATCTGGCAGCGAATAAAGGTGTTTTTGAAGCTCGTCCAACTTCACCCATTTTTTAACGGGCTCGGAATAACCCAGGACGTGCAAGTTGCTTTTCTTGAAGTCGACAATGCACTTGCCTTCCTTGTCGGTTACCGTGGCGTCCCTGATCGTCCACTCATCCGGTACCTTCCAATCGAAGGCATCCGTACCCGAGGGCACGCTCTTGACCTGAATGGCCGGGACCTTGTCGACGAGGTACGCCAGCGATTCTCTAACCCCATCGCCGGTCAAACTCCGGCAAATGGGGAAAAGGTCCGTGGCCCATCCATACATTTCCGATCCCAGGTCGGTCGACTGGTCCATCTTACCCTTCAAAATCGGCGAGGTCGAAGCGCCGGCCGAGCTGCAAGTACTTCTGTTTCACCCAGTGTTGCGTAGGCTTATCCAGCAAATAAAACGGGTCTTCATCCAAGCGGTTTTTCCAGTAGTCGCAAATTCCCGAAAAATCAATCACGATGATTTTGGATCCGGAGCAGTCGTGAACTTTTACGACACCGAAATCCACCGCTTCGGATAACATCTTGTCGATGTCATAAACCAACGATTGACCTAACGGACGGCAATGGAACTTTAAATCGATTGGGTTGGTACGACCGTTCGTAGTTTCGATGAGGCCTGAAAAAAGCTTGTCGTATCGGTAAAGGGGTCCATTCCCCATGGCCTCGATGTAATGAGTGGCCGTAAAGGAAATAAACTCCGCGCCGTACATCACGACAGCGCTTTTCTTTTTTCTCAAAAGACCGAAAAAAGAGTCCTCGCCGAACGCGTTAATCTCTCCTTGCTCTTTGATTTCCGCCCCGAGTCGAGAATCCGGGTCGAGCGAAACAAAGTTGAATATCGGCGGCCCGAACCTGCCAGCCGGATTCTTATGCCGAACGTACTCATTCAGTATTCCGACCCGGCAGCGATCGGTAGCCGGCCGATAGACCCTTGATTTTGTGAAGCCGTAATTAAAGGTCGGGAAAACAATTTCCTTTTCCCCGGCCAAAAATTTCAACACTTCAATGTGCTTATCAAATATCTCGTGAGCGGCCGAGGGAATTCCTATGGCCCCGAGTGCTTTAAATGCGTCGGTGTGAAATAACGTCGGACCTCCGGTCGATTCTAAGTCGCTTTTTATTTTACTTAATATTCGATTCATGCTACGTTATTCAGTAAATGAGCATTCCCTGGCACGGCCGCGGGGGGCGCATCGCCAATGCGAACACGACTCCGATGGCATGAAATGGCACGAAGCTGATCCAGCTTGTCAAGCACCAAACACACCAGGGCAGATCTGCCTGCCATTCAAACGCCATATTTCCAAAATGCCATCCCTAGCGCCCGCAGGATCTTCAGATTCGCGGACAAAGCCCGTCCAAAACGAGGTTGATCGTGGCGATCCCTCACTATCACGGGTACATGAGTGAACGGGAACCGATTTTTTACGCCAAAAATCGCTAATTCTGTACCAATCGATTTGTAGCTGTCAAAGCAGCCTTTTTTTCTATAGATATCGACATGGTAGCCCTTCATGCCGCATAGCGGATCTTTGATCCCCCACCGAAATCTCGCGGCCCAGGAGAAAAGATGCTCGGCGATTCTGGGCTTTTTATTTCTTTCACCCAGGATCAATTGGAAGCCCTGAGCGAACTCCTTGCTATAGGCCTCTAAAATCGTCGGGTTGTGCTGCCCATCGGCATCCATGGTCACGGCATATTCAAAACCGAGTTCGAAGGCCTTGTCCAAACCCGAAGACAACGCCGAATCGTAGCCGAGATTCTTGGGATGCCGAACGACCACAGCGCCGCTTTGTTCGGCGTTTTCGGCGGTCTGGTCTGTCGATCCGTCGCTGACCACCACAACCGGACAATATCGCCGGACATTCTGCACCACCGAAGCGATGGTTTTCTCTTCGTTGAGTGCGGGCACCACCACGCAAGTTTTTTGAAAAACTTCCTCGGGACTTAGCGCAGATCCGACCATCTAAGATGCTCTCCCCCGGTCAGATTCCTGGCGGCTTTCTTCCCCACAATTTCCTCGATTTGAAACGGAGGAATTCCATCTTTTGGACACGGCCTAAGCACGGTCAAATCGGATGACTCAATGACTTTGTCCGCGGCAATATTGTGCTTCAAGCGAACCGAACGCCTCTGGAGCACCGCAGTCTGTTTTTCGTTGTCCTCGACCTTTTTGATGGCGCCCCCCAGAGCCGCTTCTACTTCCCTGGTGCGGTGGACCATTTCCTTCCATGTCACGGGATTCATCGAAAAGAGATGATCGGGTCCCTTGCGATTTTGATCGTCGGTAAAGTGTTTTTCAATGACCCGGGCGCCTAAGGCCACGGCGCCAAGCACCGTGGAACAACCGGGAGTGTGGTCGCTGAGGCCAAGCACCATGCCGGGGTACATCGTGGCAAACGACTTCAAGACATTCAGTTGAATGTATTTAAAATTCTCAAGACTGGCGGTGTAATTGGTATTGCACTGAAGTAAGGCTACATCGCCGTTCGATTCGAGCGCGACGTCCATGGCTCTCGCCACATCGTCAAAACTCGAGGCCCCCGCCGCTAATATCAAGGGCTTTTTTTTGCCGGACATATGGCGAATGATCTGCGTCCAGGTAATATCCCCCGACCCAATTTTATAAGCCGATACGTAGGGGTCCACATGGTCAACAAGTTCAATGGAATAGGGGCTGGTAAAGAAAATAATGCCCGCTTTGTCGCAGGCCTCTTTTAACACCGGCGTCCAGGACTGATCGACTGAAGCGTCTTTATAAACTTCAAATACCGACTTGTTCCACTTGGCCTGGTGAGATTGATTGCCGCCCAGGCTCTTGAAACCAAAATCGCTAACAATGGTCTCCGCCGAAAAATGCTGAAACTTCGCCGCATCGGCGCCGGCCTCGGCGGCCATATAGATCAAGTCGACGGCACGCTTCAAATCCGCATCGTGATTGGCAGCGATATCTGCAATAAAAAACGTCGACTCATTGACACCGACTGTTTTATTACCAATTCTAAATTGAGAATTGTATTTCATTGATAATCGCCCTTTAAGGATTCTATTTCGTTTTCAATCGTGGGAAGTTTGAGTCCGTACGAGGAAATGACCTTCTGAGAATTCATTCTCATGTCCTTTGGTCTTTTGGCGGCCAAATTCAGGACATGACTATCGCAGATCTCGACCAGATCACGGTCCAGACCGCAAACGGCACAAAACTTCAAAATGAAATCCGCTTTACTAATCCCGTTGGCCGCTCCGAGATTGTAAACCCCCGAAGCGTTTCCCGTGACTAATTTTATTATGGAGTCACACAGCGTATTCATAGATAAAGGAGAAAAGAGAATATCCTGAAAAGCCTTAATTTTATTGCCTTTTTTTAACTCCGAAAAAATCCAATCGGTAAAGCTATTTCGGTTTTCAACACTGCTTTTACCAAAGAAATTGGTCCGCAGAATCAACGAATTTGTGGCGCAAGTAACGGCCTCGGCGGTGTACTTCGTCAGAGCATAGACATTGATGGGGGCCACACTCTCTTCCACATGCGGACCGGTTCCGTTATAAACCTGGTCGGTCGAGACATGAACAAACTTGGTACGCGGACTGAATTTCCTTATCCATTCCCCTATGGCGATTGCGGGTTTTACATTCGCCGAAAACGCGCCAATCAGGTCCGCTTCGCATTTATCGACATTCGTTGCCGCGGCTAAGTTGACAATGACCTCTGGCGCACTTGCCGACAGCGCCTGATTCACTTGAGCCTGATTGTGATAATCGACTGCTACATAACCAGGCCTAGTTTTCGTCGAGAGAAGAGTCGCCTTCATACCGGCTTGCATGAACCGAGGAAGGAGCGTTCCCCCCAGCATCCCGGAGGCCCCGGCTATGGCGATCTTAGTCATGATGCGTGTTGCTCGCGGCCTTCACATACTTGTATAAAAATTCGGCGCGCTTCCAGTCGTCAAGATTGTCGATGTCAACGACTCGCCAGTGCGGGATGACCAACGAAATTCCGCCCGTGTGCATGCGTTTGCCGCCAATCCATGCCGCCGCCGCGCCCCAATAGAATTGCGCGGCATCGTGATAGGCCGCCGGAAGATCCTGGGTCCTTGTCATTTCGTATTCAGGAAAAACAAACGACACTTTTCCCTGACCATCCCTGGTCATGGACCTGAAGATGGGATGCGGATATTCGGTTACCGGATAGATAAAGTCCGCCTGGCTCTCGATCAAAAGCTCGTAGGATTTTTCAAGGTCTCCCACATCGATCAACGGTGCGCACGGGTAGATACAACAGGCGAAATCAGGCCGTTTCCCAAGCCTTCCCAATTCCTCCACCGCGTGCGCAATGACCGGAGCCGTTGGAGCCAGGTCGTTGGAAAGTTCCCTGGGCCTCGCGAAAGGCACCTCCGCGCCATACTCTTTCGCCACAGCGGTGATTTCTTCGCTATCAGTGCTTACAATAATTCTACTAAAAAGCTTGGAATCAATCGCTGCTTGAATCGAATAGGCAATAATTGGCTTGTCGCAAAAATTGAGAATGTTCTTTTTGGGGATTCGCTTACTCCCGCCTCTTGCGGGAATAATGGCGACATTTTCGGTTTTTGTCGACATGATGATTAGGATACCATCTTGTGCGTTTTCAACATCCCCATCAGTTCCTCGCCGGTGATCCATTGCTTGTTCGAGTCGCTGGAGAATCGGAAACCCTCCGCGCAACCGGCTCCCTGCTTTTCCAAGGGATGGTGCCCGACAACCCCTTCAATTGGTTCGGGTAAAATGGCATAGTGATCTTCAAACTCTCGTGTATGCCGCGCGTCATCCTCCGTGATCATGATTTCGTGAAGCTTTTCGCCCGGACGAATCCCGACAATTTCCTGTTTGCATTCCGGCGCCATGGCGGTGGCCAAATCGGTAATCTTCATGCTCGGGATTTTCGGAACGTAGAGTTCCCCGCCATGCATTCTTTCGAAAGACTTAAGCACGAATCGGACCCCCTGCTCCAAGGTGATCCAGAATCGAGTCATGCGCGGGTCGGTGATGGGGAGTACGCCGCTCTTCTTCCGAGCCTGGAAAAAAGGGATCACACTACCACGAGATCCCATGACGTTGCCGTAGCGCACCACCGAAAAACGGGTGGGATGCGAGCCGGAGTACAGGTTCGCGTTGACGAAGAGCTTATCGGAACAGAGCTTCGTCGCGCCGTACAGGTTGACCGGATTGGCCGCCTTGTCCGTCGACAAAGCGACGACTTTCTTGACGCCCCGGTCAATGGCGGCGTCAATGACGTTAATCGCGCCATGGACATTGGTCTTGATGGCTTCAATCGGATTGTATTCCGCCGCGGGAACCTGCTTGAGAGCCGCCGCGTGGATGACGTAGTCAATTCCGTCAAACGCCCGCCTCAAGCGCTCGGCATCCCGGACATCGCCGATAAAATAGCGCATGCATTTGTATTTCGTCTCGGAGAATTGATCTCGCATTTCAAATTGCTTGAGCTCATCCCGGCTAAATACCACCAGGCGTTTCGGAGAATATTCCGCCAGGAGAATTTCCAGGGCTTTTTTTCCGAAAGAACCCGTGGCGCCGGTGATCAGGATGGACTGGTTGTCAAACATATCGATTTAGCCTTTTAAAGAAGCGTTGTAAAATTGTTCCAAAGCATCAAGTGCGATCCAAGCCCCTTGCGATTGGTTCTTATGGCCTTGCCAGATTTCCGGGATAAAGGTGGCCGTTTGATTGGCCTGGTTCATGATTTTCCAGAAAGAAACCCAGTCGATGTCTCCTTGGCCGATCTGGTGCCCTTCCCCGTCGATTCCGCGGGCATCGGCCAAATGCAAATGAGCGACAAACGGAGCGACATCCTTCAGGAACTTGTCGAAGGAGATCTTTAGGAAATTGCAGGCCAATTTCGAGTGGCTTGTATCCAGGCAAATCTGCAAGTTAAAATTCTTGCAGATCTCCACAATTTCTTCTGGGTCGACAAAAAGGTTGTGGAATTGCTGGCCTCCAAAATGCCAAGGAAAGGGCGGCATCGTTTGTGGAATCAAGTTCACATCGGCATAATCAAGCTCGCCGAGACTCGTTTTGAATGTGTCGTAAAGAGCTCCTCTTTTACTTTTCTCAATATGACCGTGATGAGAAAAACCGCCGATATTGGTCACAATACAGGGGCGTTTATTGGTGAAATAGGCGCTTAACTGCCTCGTCAGATTGATGACCGATTGCAATTCGACGATCGATTTCTTCCGGTATTCCTCATCGGCAGAGCACAAATCCAGGGTGTGGTCGCCCTTGAATAGTTCCGGGGCATGCACCACCAGTCCAAGAGGCAATGGCTTGGGGATGTAGTCCTTGAAGTTCAGTTCGAGGTCCTTGAAGCTCAGATGGATTTCAACGAGATCCAGGTTGGCCATCGGCAAAATGGTCGCCAGGTCGTGATACCGCACCGGCACGCCCCACTGGCGGCTAAAGCGATACGACCTCGGACCTTGATGCGTCTCTTCGAAATCGGTAGGGAAAAGAAACTCACCCGACTTCTTCGAAACGGCGATTTTCTTACCGACGAGTTCTTTCTTTCGATTGGGCTGAATTCCGATTCCCGGACTGCGGGTCGTCAACATCTCTTCCGTGATCGGAGTACCCCGCTCGATATCCACCGTGGCTACCAGGCTCTTCGCGAGGTTTTCGCGATTCATGAGCTCTCCCTGGGAGAGCGTCCGCTCCGCGGTCCCGGCCAGGCTTTCTTCGATCTGACGAATGCCGTCGACCATGCGCGTGAATTCCGAGGGAAGAAGACTGACCTTGTGGTCGTTTCCTTCCATATCGCGGTCCATGGTGAAGTGCTTTTCAATGATCTTGGCACCGAGAGTGACGGCGGCAAGCGAAACATTGATATCGCGCTCGTGGCCAGAGTAGCCGACGATCGTATCGGAGAGCGCCTTCAAATGAATCATGTACTTCAGATTGATGTCTTTGAACGGTGCGGGGTACGTCGAGTTGCAATGAAGCAACACAAAAGGGGTCCCCGATCGTTTCAGATGCTTGATGCCGTCGAGGATTTCCGATTCCGTCGACATTCCCGTGGAACAGATCAGGGCTTTCTTTGTTTGGATCAAAGCATCAAGCAACTCGGTATTCGTGAAATCGGCAGACGCAACCTTATAGGCTGGCATGCCGTAGGCTTCCAGACGCGTCAGACTTTCAAGATCCCAGGGGGTGCATAAGGGCTGAATCTTTTTTTGGTGGCAATAATCAAAGGCGCGGAACAGGTCGTCGGCCGATAATTGAAAGCGCGACAGGAGATCCAGAGTATACTGCGTTCCGAGATCGGCACTGTCGTCGTTGGGGTTGCCCTTATTCTTGTAAACCGCTTCAAGATCGCGCATTTGAAATTTCGCGCAATCGGCGCCGGCCAGGTAAGCCTCGTCGATCAATTTGTAAGCCAGCTCGAGGCTGCCGTTATGGTTGTTGCCGATTTCCGCGATCACATAGGCTGGAGAATCTTCAGAAACGCTCTTGCTTCCCAGGCTGATCTCCCGGATTCCGGGCATGGCCACGCTCACCAGGCGGCCTTGCGCGTCAACCAGGGGAAGGATGCTGATCTTGGCGGAAAAACGATCAGGTAGATCTCGTATATCCTGATCGGCGGGATAGGAAACAAAGTTTTTATTGATGACGCTAGAAACCGGCACATTTAAGTTAAAATTTTTCGAAGAGACGACCCAGCGGCGGAAATCCCCATCCGTCAAGACCCCTTCCAAAACTCCCGATTCCGAAACTGCAAATACGGTGTGGGATTTATTGGAACTAATCTTGTTAAGCGCCGAAAGAATGGAATCTTCGACGAAAACAATAAATTTCGCGAGATTTCTTTCAATGATCATTGAAGAACGCCTTTTCCCACTAACAGCTTTTCCACGGCTTGCCAATCTTCCTGTTCGTCGATTTCAATCGCCGATTCCGGTGGCATCTCGTAAATTCCAATTTTTCCGCCTAAACGAGAATGACTCGTTCGGAATAATTCATCTGAGCTAATATAAAAAGCGCCATTTTCCATCAACGTGCCGCGGAAATCCTGACGGCGTGGCCGTTGGTTCGGGTCGTAATTGATGGGATGAAAATCGTCCGTCCAGAAGAATCTCTTAAACCTCACGGCGCTGAGAAGCGAGTCGTATCGATTCTGCAAGAACGAGGCGATGGCTTCATCAAGGTGGGCACTCTGCAGTAAGGGAGAGGTGGCCTGGATGGTCACCAGATGTTCGCTTGGGTGCAAACCCCAGAAATGCGCCATCACCGATTCGGTCGACGCCTCGTCGGTGGCGAATTGGGCCGGTCTTTTCACCAGGCCGATTCCCAGATTCAAAGATTCGACCACCGCGAGGATTTCGTCACAGTCCGAGGAGACATAAACCTTGGAGATCTTGCTGCAGCCGGCAGCCGCACTCAAAACCCAGTAACAAAGCGGTTTGCCCGCAATGAGTTTGATGTTCTTCTTGGGGATGCTTTTGGATCCACCCCGCAGCGGAACCAGGCAGTTAAACATCTTGTTCCTTCCTGAGGCAGTAGGTCGCACTATAAGAAAATAGCGGCGAAAACTGAATTCGCGGCAGGAAGAAATAACCGGATATATAGAAGTACCCAGTGCCCTCTTTGATCAATCGGAACCCCGTGCGGTTGCAAAGGGAAACGATGATGTTTTTGGTATAAAATGTAATGTGGCCAAACTCATTCGGCTTTTCAATTTGGTACCGGTGCGAGTTTCCGGTAAATAAAAATTGATAACGCTCATAAAGATTTACAGCATTTGGAACAGAAAAAACCAAGTGCCCATTGGGCTTAAGTTTTTTATTGATTTCTCTTAGTATAGAAGATGGATTTTCCAAGTGTTCAAAAACTTCCGAAGCAATAACGATGTCGAAACTTGCATCCTCAAAGGATTTCAGCCCGTCGTTATTTAAATCCACTTGCCGGTAAGGAATCTCGTCGATTTTCGGATTCTTATCGACTGGAATCCAATCGCAACCGTTGAGTTCACACGCTCCTTTGGCCCGGAGGTTGATTCGGCGCAACAAGTCCATTTTCCCACAACCGACATCCAACAGTTTCCCTTTTAGAAGGCCATTTTGAGCCAGGAAATCGGTGAATTGCCGGTGCCTGAGCCATTGGCGGGTGAATTCCTCATCGCTGCTAAAAGCAGCCGTGCTCTTTTCCCTGCGTGCTAAACCAAGTAAAACCAGCAAATACGCAAAGCCGTTCCAAGCAAGCGATCGAATCTTAAATATGAATTTGTTGATATACTTCACTTCATGACCTAGACAGAAAAAGCCAGATTTGATTTACTGTTTTTTCAACTGCGGATTTTCCAGCCTTGAAATGCACCGAAGTCACTCGAAATTAATGGCAGAACGTGGCGATAAAATTCAACTCGTGAAAGACACTGGCTATTAAACTTGACTCTGATTCTTCCACGATTTTGCGTAAATGCCATTCTTTTCGATTAACTGCTCGTGATTTCCCAGCTCCGCAATGCGTCCATTTTCCAGCACGACAATGATGTCGGCGCCGGCAATCGTCGATAGGCGGTGAGCCACCATCAGCCGAGTCACCGAACGATCAAGGCCGTCAATGGTCTTTTGCACGGCGCTTTCCGATGCCGTGTCCAGAGCTGAGGTCGCTTCGTCCAAGATAAGAATCTCAGGTCTTCTTAGAAGCGCCCGGGCGATTGCCAACCGCTGGCGTTGGCCGCCGGAGAGCATGAACCCGCGTTCACCGATCTGAGTATCGAACCCATCGGGCAATTGCTCGATGAAATCGAGCGCCTGGGCGGAATTGGCGGCATCTTTGATCTGTTCAGGGGTGGCGTCGGGCTTTGCAAACGCGATATTGTCGCGGATCGATGCGTTGAAAAGTACCGTGTCTTGACTGACGACTCCAATCTTGCTTCGCCAGGAGGCCGGTTCGATCCCCATAAGGTCCGCACCGTCAATGGAAATGCAACCCGCGGTGGGCTCGTACAATCCCAAAAGTAAATCCGCCAAAGTTGATTTGCCGCCACCGGAGGGACCAACGAGCGCTACCGAGGAACCCTTGGGAATGGTGAAACTCACCGCATCGAGCGATGGCGCCTCCCGGTCGGGATAGACCAGCGAGACTTTATCAAAGACGATCTTTTCCTTGAGCCCGGGGAAAATATGCCCACCCGTTCGAGTGTATTTCAAGGAATTGCCAAGGAACAACTCGTCCACGACTCGCAGGCGAGACAGCGTACTTTGCACCTGAGCCGACGTGCCCGATACGGTGCTGACCCGTGTCGAAAGGCGATTCAATACCGCGACAAAGGTCAGCAGGCTAGGCAATAGATTTTCCTTGTCATGGCGGAAAAGGAAAAATCCCATCAGCAGAAACGCTCCAAGGCCAATCACCATGAGCGAATCCGCCACCGGTGCAATCAGCGCCATCCTTTTTTGCAGGGACAACAATTTGGCCATGAACGCATCTTGCAATTCGACCACCTGGCGGTGCGCGGAATGCTGAGCATGGTAGGAATGAATCAACCTCAACGCGTTGATGGTTTCAACAATGCGCCGGGACAGGTTCTTGGACAATTCTTGCAAAGCCCGGGAAAGCTCTTTGATTTTTCGCGAAAGCGATCGCTGAAACCCAACGATCAATGCAAAGAGGATCGTTGTTGCCAGAAATAAAGGGAAGGATATGACGCACAGCAAAATCACATAAGAAAGTATCGTCAAACTATTGATAGCCATGTCCAACGAGCTTCTTAGTGCCAGCGACACCGCTTCGCCGTGAGTCGTGATATGACTCGTTAGTTCACCGGCCTTAAATTTACTTGCCGATGAAAAATCGAATCTTAAAATTTCTTCAAAAATCATCCTTTGTACGGTTTGAGAAATCCGCGATGCGAGGACCGTATTGGACACGGTGGCGGAAATGGCTGCAATGGAACGCAGCACTTGGCAGAGTATCGCCAGAATCACAACCAAAACAAACGCGCTGGGAAGATCCCATCCGTGCAACACTTTTCCAAGAAAGCTGTTCGGAGCAAACAAGGTCGCTCCATCGTTCGATAGCAAATCGAGGGCGATCGCCAGCAGAACAAAGGTCGCACCTTCGAATACCGCCGAAAAAACTCCAAGGATAAAAATCAGGCTGAAAAGAGATAATTGCGGCCAGGCAGCCCTACCGATCAGGCGAAATGCCGGAATCTCATACCAGCTTGTTTTCTTTAGGCGATTTTTTATCCTCAACAAGGTCGAAGGTCGATCGCTTTTAATTTCTTGTGACAAACTCATCTGACCTTTTTTATTATCTGGTTGGTGTCAACTAAATGCAGAGCGGTTTTTGCTGAACAACCTAAACAGTGCCAGCAATGGCAATACTAATTCTTTCCGGAATTAATTAACGCTCGCAAATGGCCATCCCATTTATCGAGAACAATTTCTTTGGAAAAATGAGCTTTGTAGGTCGCAAAACAGTGAGATTGCATTTGCGCTAAAGATTCTTTATTGCGGGCCAGAAGTTTCAGTTTTTCACTAACTTCCACAAGGTTTTCGTTGCTGACGACCCAGCCCAAGTCATGGTCGCCAATCCACCTGGCAAGCGCCGAAGTGCCGCTGCCGGCAAACAGGACCGGTCTGCCGATTGCCAGGGAACCGAAGAACTTCGAGGGCACCACGCAACCCGTCCACTCGGGTCGCAGGCTGGCGACATGAATATCCGCGGAAGCCAGTCTTGCCTCGAGTTCTTCCTCGGACGCAAATCCCGCAAATCGAATATTCGTGTCTTCCGCGCTAATCGATTGCTTGAGCTGGGTCACTCGATTCCCTCTCACCGCAAAGCAAAAGGAGATCGATTCGCCGCGCAAACCGCGCGCCAGGGATAGGATTTCCGCAAAGCTGTGTGCTCTTCCAAAACTACCGCTATAAAGCAAACACAATTTCGCGTCGCCAAATAGTTCCTTGCGAATGGCCGCATTGACATGCGGTTGCTGGCTGGGTTCCGCGATGGCCCACGGCGTCAACGTGGTCTGATAAACGCTCGGAACTTGCCTGGAAATCAGCGTTTCCATGCAGGAACCCAGGTTGGCGATCAGATCTTGATTCCCAAGAAACCAGCGCGACAGGTAATTTCCGACCCGGCCGGGAAGCCCATTGGGGTTAAGAATTCCCTCGGCGAACATGGCTTCCGGATAGAGGTCGAAACACCAGTGGGCCAGCTTGGTGCTTCCCGACCGATTCCATTTCCACGGCAGCGACGCGCCCACGGAAAAAATCGGATCCGTTCCGGTAATGACCACATCCGCGGGCGCATCCCAAGCCACCCGCAATGCCCACGAACCGAACATCCAGCAGGCATTGACAATCCTGCCAATCGTTCGATTCTGGCTGAAATCGGGCCTCCACGTTCTCGAAAAGGGAATCGCGTCAATGGACTCCCTAAGCGGATAGGATGCCCCATTCGCCCGGCAGGAGCGATTGGATGCAAAAACCCGAACATCCCAGCCTCTTTCCCTCAACCCTTCGGCAAGATCCCAAAAATGCCTTGCCGAAACGACGTCGTCGGGAGGAAAGAAGTGGTAATGAATGTCAACGGATGGCAAGCGAAAACCAGGAGATGATGAGAACTTAATAAACCGGGCAATGCGCCTTGGTCACGATCTGATTGTGAATCCAGGCGTAAGTGCGTTCCAGGCCGTCTTTGAGGCGAATCGACGGCGCCCAGTTCAATTTTTCTTTAATGAGAGTGTTGTCGCTATTGCGGCCGTTGACCCCCTTGGGGGCATTGAGCTGATAGTTCCTTTTCAATTTGACCGCGCCAATTTCTTCCGCAATATCGACCAATTGATTGATCGAAACCATTTCGTCCGATCCAAGATTCAAGGGCTCGACCACATCGCTTTCCATGATCTTGCAAGAACCATAGGTGCAATCGTCCACAAACATGAAACTGCGAGTTTGTTCGCCATTGCCCCAGATATCGATATTCAGATTTCCCGATAGTTTCGCCTCAATGACCTTTCGGCAGATTGCCGCAGGCGCCTTTTCCCTTCCCCCCTTCCAGGTGCCCTTGGGTCCGTAAACATTGTGAAAACGGGCGACGCGCGTTATGAGCCCGAAGTCCTCTCGAAAATGGCGGCACATTCTCTCGGAGAAGAGCTTCTCCCAGCCGTAACCATCCTCGGGAAGCGCGGGATAGGCGTCGGATTCCTTCAAGCCGGGAATATCGGGGCGCGTTTGTTTGTCGGCAGCATAGACACAAGCGGAAGAGGCAAAGAAGTAGCGGGAAACTTTTGCTTGTTTCGCAGCCATCAAAAGATGAGTGTTAATTAAAACAGAGAGCATGCAGAGGGCTTTATTATGCTCAATAAAGCCCATGCCACCCATGTCGGCGGCCAAATTGTAGATTTCGCTGACGCCTTTGACGGCGGTTTTGCAGGCATCCAAAGACTGCAAGTCCAACTGGTGGGCTTCCACTCCTGGATGGACTTGCCACCAATCGCTTAATGGTTTCTGATCAACCGCACGAACGGGCAAACCCTTGGTTTTTCTTAAATGTTCAACAAGATGACCGCCGATAAAACCGCCTGCCCCGGTTACCAATATCATTGATATAAATCCTAAAAGACAAACGCTCCGCTAGCCTAGTGTCGGGTTTGACACTAAGAGCGGCACTTTTCGTTATTTTGGGCTATGCCTAGGTTTAGCCAATCTCCCACGGTAGTCAAGGAAGACGGCCGCACCTTCCATGTAGCCTGGGTGGATACACGGGGAACGCCCCCAGCAACCCATACTCAGACAATGGGTTCCAGCAATCCGTTCCCTAGAATGAAGGTTTGGTCCATATCTGAGAACCGTTCATGATTCCCACCATCGCCATCGTTGGCCGCCCCAATGTGGGAAAATCCTCTTTATTAAACGCGTTAGTTCGCAAACGGATTTCCATCGTTGACCCAACCGCGGGGGTGACACGCGACCGGGTCACCTTCCCCATGGAGTTTAACGGCAACCCGTTCGATCTTTGCGACACCGGCGGTATGGGAATCGAGGATTCCGACAATCTTACAGCTGAGGTCGAAGACCAGATTCGCGCCGGAATCCACGCCTCGGTAGCCCTGCTCTTCGTTGTCGATGGACAGGCGCCCGTGAATAAACTCGACCTCCTTGTGGCCGATCGCATCAGGGCATCCGGTAAGCCGGTCCTGCTGGTGATCAACAAATGCGATCATCCCGAAATGGATGTTCAATCGGCCGAATGGATGGAAATCGGCTTTCCGCAGTTTGTCTCTGCCAGCGCGAAACAAAGTCGCGGCCGCGAGGAAATCCTTTCCTGGATCGGCAAGCATCTTCCAAAACGAGGAGAGAAACGGCAAGATCCGGCCATCACCATCGCCCTGGTGGGAAGACGCAACGCAGGGAAAAGTACCTTCCTCAATGCCCTGGCGGGCACCGAAAGGATGATTGTCAGCGAGGTGCCGGGAACGACGCGCGACAGCGTCGACATTCATCTGGAGCGCGATGGCCAAGACATCGTGGTCATCGATACCGCCGGCGTTCGCAAACGCAAAAGCGTCAAAGGCGACATCGAGTTTTACAGCCTGAAACGCGCGCAACGGGCCATGCGCCGGGCCCAGGTCACCCTGCACTTGCTCGATTCCACCGTGCCCATCTCAAGAGTGGACAAGCAGCTTGCGGATTTCGTGCTCGAACTGGGCAAACCGGTGATTTTCGTGGCCAATAAGTGGGATCTGATGGCTCCGCGTCCCACCGGAGATTATGCGGATTATTTGCACAAGGTGTTTTCATTTCTCGACTTCGTGCCGGTCGCCTTTACGACTGCAAAAGACGGCCGCAATGTTGAGGCGGCCATTCATCTGGCCCGCCACCTTTTCAAACAGGCGGGAACCCGCGTTTCTACCCCCGATGTGAACCGAATCCTTCGAAAAGCCATCGAAGATACGCCGCCACCACTCAGGCAAAATCGGCGAGCACGGATCTATTACGCCACGCAAACCGAAGTTTACCCACCCACGATCGTCTGCTTCACGAACGGCCCCGAGTTATTTGATGAGCCGTATCAGAAATATTTGCTGCGCAAATTGCGCGATCAACTGGCTTTCAACGATATCCCCGTGCGCCTGATCTTCCGCAAACGCGAAAGTCACCCCGACGAGTCAAAATCGGATTTCGAGGCCCCCGACTTCCCCCTCGCGGCCGATCCGTCCCAGGAAAGGAAGCCTCGCCCCATTCCCAAAAAAGACCGATTTCGCAAGCCCGACAAGGCGAAAAAGAAACGCCCCGGAGGTTCGAACCCCGGGGTTTGGAAAGACATTTAAAGGGCGGCCCCAAGGATCAGCCGCCTGGCATCGGAAGTCAAGCATCAGCCTTCACGGGGCGCTCATCGCGGTGAGCATCGCGCACCGTGTTTAATTACCCAGTCGTTTGGTGTAAGTGTCGACCGCACGCCGTACATCGGGATCCGGATCATTGGACATCGATTGAATCTTCTCTTTCGATTGCCGCAGAACATCGGGCCCCATGGCAGCCAAAGCCCGGATGGCGGCCCAGCGCACAAAGGAATCGGAATCGTCCAGGCTGATCTGCAAACTGGGGGCCGCGGTCATCGCGAGGACACCCAAAGCCTCCAGCACATCGATCGCCGCGCGACGCACCCGAATGTCGGGATCGCGTAAAGCCTCGACCAGGGTTGGGATCACCGAGCGGATCGGATTGGCCAACGAATCGGGCAATTCCAGACCCAGAATTTCGTTTTGTTTTTGTCTTTTCGCCCTGACGGCGGCCAATTCATCCAGGGTTCTTTGGCAATTCAGCCGCACTTGCGGTTGGCGGTCCACCAATCCTGCACCGAGGCTAGGCAACGCCTTGGCCCAGGCCTGAAACAGCGGGTCGAGTTCAACCCATTCCGTCTGAATCATGCGCCGCAGTTCCGCCGGATCGACCCCAGCAAGGGACTGGTTGGGATCGGAAATGAGCGAACTCAACAAAATCGCGCTCGTTCGCAGCGAGTCGGAGCTCATGATGCGGATTTGAGTCTGAGGATCCTTCAAACTTTGCAGTGCGAGGGGAACAAGCTTGGCGGTTTGGATCGACGCCGACTCTCGCCGCTGATGAGCGGGTTGGTTGTTTCCCTTCGCGTAGTTGCCCGAGAGCTGCAGATTCATCAACGTGTCCACGCCATCGGCCGCCGCAAGACGCAACTCGGACTGGTTGTCGCGAGCCAACTGCGTGAACAGCGGCAACATCAATTCAGCATCCGCGTGAGTTTTCACGAGGGTGATCAGCGCCATCCGGCGGGTTTCGGCCGGCCCCTGTTTGACCAGGTGGGTGATTTCGCCAGAAAGCTCCTTGACCAAATTGGCAACGAGCGGAGATTCATCGGCTTGCCGGGCAAAATCTGGCAGTTTTTCCAAAAGCAGGTGAATCTTCGCTTTCTCGCCCGATTGCAACACCGCCTTGTATTCACGAAGCAGGACTTGAGCCAGTTCCCGCCGGTATTTCTGATCCACGGTGGAAATGGCAAGGTCCGTCTGTTGATCGCGCCATTCCGAAAGGAGAAACGCCTCGCGCCTTTCTCGATTCGTTTGCAGCCCCTGCACCGCGCGCTTCAGGCGGGCTTCGCGCCCCTCCGGGCCGTCGGCAAGCTGATTCAGGTTGTTGCGCACCTGCTCGACCGCGGGAGTCAGGTTCGAAAACTGGCCCTGGCAATCCTGCACCCAAAAGAGACCCGATCCCAGAATTCCCAGCACGAGGGCAAACAGTTTCCGAAGGGACTCCTTGGAAACCAAAAACCGTTCCGCGAGGGGAAGCCGGTTTGCTGACGAGTCCCTGTTATCCATGGCCAATATCCCTTAGCAGTCGTTGGATCGGTCGGACCAGACCCTTAAAAAGCGGGTATAACGGCTAGGTCCAGCGAGGCCAATACGAAATTTCCAGCAGTGCGGTGCTCCTTTGCCAGCCGAAATCCTTAACCAGCTGCTTTGGGACGCCGACGGCCGGCAGCTTACTCTCCAGCAACTCCCCAAGCCGCTCTATTTACTGGTGTTGCGCCATTTTTTCTGAATTGCCTGCCAAGATCACCTCGGCGAGGTGGCCCGCATCTTGGAAAAGCACGCCGATCGCGGTGTTACTTTGGCGGCGCTCGTCTCCTGCGACCCCAAGTTCCTAAGCTCGGTGCAAAAAACGGGCATGGGCCAAGGACAGGGGGTTGCCTGGCTGACGGATCCCAGCAGGGCGGTTCATCGGGCCCTGGGTCTGGGAAGAACGAGCTGGGCTTCTTTCTTTCGGCCCAAAGTGCTGGCGCGCTATTTTTGGTCGCTTTTGCACGGGTTCTTACCGCGTGCGGCCGCCCCCGGCGAAGATCTTCTTCAATTAGGTGGAGATTTTCTTTGGAATCGGGAGGGAAAACTGGTCTGGGCGCATCGAAGTGACGATGCGGGCGACCGGCCGAACGAGAAAACGATTGTGGGCATCCTGGAAAACGAGAACCTTTGGACTCCGCTTAGTCCTCGGCATCAATGACATCGATGCCGGCTGCTTCCAGGGCCATCAGAATTCGGTCGAGGGCTTCCGCATCGGGTGGCCCATTTTCCAGTGTTTGCGACACTTGCAGAAAGGTGACATGGCCCTGGATTTTCGCAACATCCAGTAAGCTTCTGAGCTCTGTTTCGACTTCCCTCATGGATCCTCCTTGGAGGGTCAGCCCTTCTGAATGCCGATTTCCCTCTGAAATCTTAGAAATTTCAGGGGTTTGTGAACCATTGTTGCCCGAGTCATCTAAAAGAAACTGAAGATTTTCCCCCTGCCAATCCATTAATTCGGGTGTTCCGTCTTAATGGCGAAGCAAAGAGCGGAGTTGCAACGGTCTTGAGCTGGAATGCACTCCCCGATGAGGCACCCCTGGGTTCCATCCCAGCGGGAGCTCATGCCGAAACGGACATGACCGAGCGGTTGGAACTTCTCTTCCAGTCGATGCGGGACGAGCTTGTCAGCTCTTTGTACATGATTTTGGGAAACCGTGACGACGCAATGGAGGTGGCTCAGGAGGCATTTTTGCGTTGCTGGAAAAGCAGGAAGTCGCTAAACACCGTGACGAATCCCCGAGCCTGGGTCTTCCGAATCGGCATCAACGCGGCAAAAGACCTGCAAAGAAGTGCATGGCGGCGGAAATCTCGCCCCATGCTGCCAGACGAGGCGATGCCACCATCGACTCACGAAGGAATTTCGGAGGAGCTTGAGAAAACGGAAGAAAGGAATCGGGTCAAGAAGGCAGTGGAAGACCTTCGGCCCGAAGAAAAAGAAGTTTTTCTCCTGCGCCAAAACGGTGACCTGACATTTGAGGAAATCGGCCTGGCTCTCTCCCGCCCGGTCGGAACTGTCAAAACTCAGTTAAGAGCGGCCCTGGGGAAACTCCGGGTGGCCCTGGGCTTGCCCCAGATGAACGAAACATCCGTGGAAAGGGGGGATGGATCATGAAATGCACCGAAATCCAAAACCTCTTGTTGGACTATGTCTACGGGGTTCTTGAAGAGTCTGAAGAACAGCTCGTCGAACAGCATTTGCACCAATGCGCCGCTTGTCAAAATGCATGGCAGGCAGCCAAGAATCAGAAGTCTTTGATCAAGGAAGCCACGGTCGAAGCGTGGCCCGATGTCCGTTTTGACGCCTCCCTTTTGACTGAGCAAACCCCTTCCTGGCAGCAATCGAAAAAAAACCAAAGGCGTCATCGACCTTATTTTGGTTTTCTGCTGGCGCTTGCGGCCCTTCTGTTGCTTCAGATCGCCCCGCTTTGGATCTATTTTTCCAGTCATGAAGTCCATCGCCAGGCGCAGGCCGACCAGGCGACCACCAAACAAATTGAAGAGATTCAGAAGGAACGCAACCAGCTGGCGCAGGCCTACGAATCGGCCTTGGCCGAAGAGGTGAAAAAACTTGGGAATTATCCCAAAGTCACGGTCCAAATTGATCAAGGTCCGGGGAAGCATGTCACATTGGGCATGCAAGATTCCGGTAGCGATCAAAAGCTGCAGGTGCAGATTTTCCAGGGCGACCAAAAGATTGGGGAAACCACCCTTTCCAGGGAGCTTCCCAGCGAAGGGTTTGCTTTTCCTGGGGAGAAAATCCAGGGGCCTTTGATCTTAAAAGTGCGCGAAGGCAAAAAAGACGAAACGATTTCCGTACCGCTCTTTGATCTCACCACTTTTCTCCACCTCGACCGGGCTTCCTACCGGCCTGGAGAAACGGTCCGCTATCGATCGATCACCTTGAATCGCGTCGGCTTCACGCCGATCGAAACCACCCTGGCCCTGCGCTATTTCCTCATCGGTCCCGATGGAGAAAAAGAAGTCGGCAGGGGCAACGGCGAACTTCGCATCGAATCGGGTGCGGCGCTCCTCAATGCTTCGGGGAAACCCGTGAAAGGCGTGGGAGTGGGCGGGTTTCAGATCCCGGCGGATGCGAAAAATGGCCTTTGGAAGGTGGAAGTCCGGGATGCGCTGAACCGGTTCCAGCCGGTGAGCCAGCCGATTCAATTGGTGGCCAGAACCGCGCTGAACCTCTACCACGAAATCCGCTTCGACAAGGCCGCCTATTTCCCTGGCGATCGCGCCAAGGCCACGATTCGTGCCTGGGATTTGAACAACCTTCCTTTGGCCAAGCAAAAGATGATTTTGACCCTGGCCTTTGGCGGAGTGGCCCACCAAATCGATGGCACTCCCATGAAGCGGGGCAAGATCGAAAAAGAGACCCAGGCAAATGGAGAGACGACGGTCGAGTTCCAAATTCCCCCCGTGGTGGCGGCGGGAAGTAACGAAATGGTCGTGCAAATTCCAAGCGGCGACGCCTTTTCTTCGGTTGCAGCCGCCATTCCTCTGTTTCTCAAACGCCCGGTCATTACCGTCCGATCAGGAGCTTTCCAAGGCGCCGCGCCCGCGGGATCCGTACTCGTATGGGCTACGGACGAACAAGGAAACCCGTCGCCCTTGAAGGGGCACTGGAAGGCCAAGAATTCGGGCAAAACCTGCACGCTCAAGCCGGTTACGACCGGCTATCCGCTGGGGCTATACGAAAGCCGATTGGAACCTGCCGGGCCTGAATCGGCTTCCGACTGGGAACTGATCGTTCAGGGGCCCGGTGAGCCGCAAACTTTGCCGTTACCAAACTCGGACCAAACCTTCGAGGCTTATCTGGGGCCGTCGCACGGCGAGCTCTTCCTGCGCGTTGCGACGGACGGTCACGCTCTTTGCCAGGTTGTGAAGAAGGGCCGCGTGTTGGCTCAGAAAGAAATCCCTCTGACCGGCAATCAACCACACCAGGAAAACTTTGGTGGGATCTTTGCCGAAAGCGGTCTCTACTTGATTCGGCTGGAGCAAAAAACCGCGAAAGGCCCGCTCCGTTATCAACAATGGGTGAATGCCGGCGATCCCAAGGGTCCAGTGATCGAATGCGAACCCGCGCGGGGGACGAATCGATTCTTCCTCAAAGGCCCCGACGGAAGCAATCAGCCCGGTCTGGCGTTCGCCATGATTTACCAGGAAGGTTCCCCCTGGGAAGAGAACGGCAGGAAAGCCTCCCTGATTTCCTGGTTGGCGCAGATGCAAAGCGAAAATCTGGCCCCCCCCAGGGAACTGGCGCCGTGGCTGGCCCAACTTCCTCAAGAACAACGAGGCAGCTTTTTAAGTTGCTGGTTGACCGCCTTCCCCGCGAAGGCTCAAGTAGGCGCAGAGCACAAGTCGTTGGCGATCCAAAATCCCTTTCTGCAACCGCTCACCAAGAAACTCAAGGCTCTCTCCCAGCAACTGGATGAAAGCTACGAGAAAACCAATCAAAAATTGCTGCAATTACGAAATCGCTGGGAAGAATCGGCCCCTGCGCGGGAAAAGGCGCAAGAAAAATCGCACTCGTCGAACGCTTTGTTTTGGGGCATGGGGCTCGTCCAGATGGCCGGCGTTGGCTTTGTGTTGGTTTTGCACAAGGGTCTGAGCCGAGGGCTCTACCTGGGGCTGATCCTGTTTTTCGCAATGTGCTCGACCCTGGGCTGGGTTGGGCTCAGTGGCGCGACCGCGCAATCCGAGTCGCCACCGCGCTGGGATACGCTCCTGGCATCTTCCGTTCAACAGGAATCCTCGAAAACGCCGCCTGGCGGCGCCAAGAGCGTGCCCTTATCCGTGGATGGCCATCCCAAGGGGTCTGGGTTTCCCCTCGAGGCCTTTCCCTCGCGCGGCGGGCTTCTGCAGCCGTTCTGGGTCGATGGCGCCGACGCGCAGGTTCCTCGGGAAGTCAGGCCGGTGGTTGCCGATCATCCGAGCGAATGGCCGATGCCCGCGTTCATTGCGGAAAAAAAAGGGGTCAATCACGCCGAGGCATCGAGCTATCCCCAACTTTACGAACCTCTTTTCCGTGGCAACTACCCGGACAACCTGGCGCAATATCCTCTCATTTATTGGGATCCCTGCCTCGTTGTCGGGAAAAGCGGCTGGAAGGCGCCCGAATTGGCCCCAGGAACGGTCAAAACGAGGATTTTTTTGTTCGCGGTATCGGAAACAGGTGGGATTGCCTGCCTGGATCAGCCCTTCCCTCGATAAATCCCTTTTTTTCCAGGCCGGTCCGGCGAATTCATAAGCTAGGCTCAAGTTGATCCCATCCCTTTGAGGTCCTAAACTTTCAAAGTACCTTCTCCGGGTCGCCCTTGGGCGGGCCGTCAGCCAGAGGATTGCTCGTGCAGATTAAAGTCTCCTGTCGTCATGGTCACATCTCCGAAGAAAGCCAAAACCATATCCGCGCCAAGGCGGAAAAACTTTTGCACTTTTTTGAGCGCCTCACCATGATCGAAGTGACCGTCGATCATCAGAAAGACGGCTATTTCGTGGAATTCATCGTTCAGGCCGAGCACAAGCACGACTTCGTCGCCCACGAAAAGCGTGACGACCTCTACTCGGCGGTCGACTTGGCACTCGACAAATCGCTCATGCAAATTCGCAAATACAAGGAAAAGATCCAGGACCACCGCCGCGACCCCTCCACCGCCGATTTGGCCACCGGTCAAAACAACAAGAACCACCACTGATTCCCCAGGTTGGAGCTTGGTGCGCCAATGCGGCTGTCTGATTTCATTGTTCGAGAGGCGGTCATCCCTTCCTTAACGGCCAACACCAAGGAAGGAGTGATTCGCGAAATGGTCCATAGTCTGCTTGCTTCCGGCCGGATCCAATCGGCGGACGTCGACGAGATCGTCAGGGCGATCCTCAAGCGAGAAATGCTTGGCTCGACGGCCATTGCCAGGGGCGTCGCCATTCCCCACGCGAAACACGCCTCGATCAAAAGGTTGATCGGTACCATCGGCATTCACGCCAACGGTGTAGGTTTCGACAGCAAGGATGGCAGCCCCGTTCATGTGATCGTGATGATCGTCTCGCCGGAAGATCGGCCGGGGGATCATTTGCGGGCGCTGGACAGCGTGTCTCGGGCCTTGCGCAACGAACAGTTTGTCACCCGGATCCGGGAAGGCGGCACAGTGGAGGCGATCAATCAGCTGATTGATTCGCCCGAATCCCTTGGTTGACCAGCCTTATCCTCTCAAATGACGCTGAACGTACCGATCATGGATCCTAACCCCAACCCGAAGCCGATGGGTTCCACTCTTGGAGAAAATCCGGGACCATCCTGCAAGGCGCAGAAAAGCGCGCGGGTGGTGAACCCTCAGGGATTTCACATGCGGCCCAAAGCCGCCTTCGCGGAATTGGCGGGTAGATTCCAATCCGAGGTGACAATTACCTGGGAAGGTCGTATCGTAAATGGAAAGTCCATGTGGGATCTCATGCTTGTGGCAGCCTTGCCAGGAAGCGAAGTCTCCATTGAGGCCGTCGGCGCCGATGCTTCAGAAGCGGTCGACTGTCTCGTGAAGTTGATTGAAGAGGACCACGGGGACCCAACATAACGAAGCGGCCGCAAGCCGCTTCGACATTGACCGAACACAAATGGACTGGTGGTCAGTCCTCAGGCCTGATGCCTGAATCAAAAGAGTGTTGGCCCTGAATCAGGGTCGACCTCACGAAACATTGGCATGCCGGGGCACAAGCAGGCCCGGCGCCGAAGATCCTCCCTGACACAAGGGAAATCTTCTTCTCTGGAACGCCCGGTCGACAGCCGGTCGCAAAAGAGTCAGCGCTCCTGCACATTTTCTGGGGATTCGCCTTCCCGGAAACCCGGCACCGGATTCCTGGCAAGGACATGGTGCCGAATCCATCCTCCGAAACCCTCGCGACCGACCCCAGGACGGTTCAGGCGGAACTGCCGACCCCCTTCACCCGAATTCGCCTTCGTTTCGAAAAATCCGGTCCCTTTCGCTGGTTGAGTCATCACGACCTCATTCGCGCGGTCGATCGACTTTTGCGCCGGCTTGGTTTGCCCGTCGTTCATTCTCAAGGCTTCCATCCCCAACCTGCCATCGTGTTTGGACTTTCCCTTCCTCTGGGCGCCACCGGAGTCGAAGAGGTTTTGGAAATCGACCTCGAAGGCCTCGGCTGGGATCCGAACGACCTTTTGTTGCAGATTCAGGGGCAATCGCCCCCGGGACTGATCTTTCGCTCAAGCATCTCGGTGGGGCCCAAAGCCCGCGCTCGCGTGAAATCGCTCGAATATCGGGTGGAAATACCAGAAGCGCTACGAGACATCGTCTCGGCGCGCATGGCGGAAATCCTCGCTTCACCCGTGTTGATGTTCGATCGGTCCGGCCCGGCATCCGCGGCCGACGGGAACGATATCGAGACCGCAATTCCTTCGAAAAGCGCCAAGGACTATCGCAAATCGCTCGACTATTTACGTTTCGAATCGCGTTTTCTTGAAATCGGTTTGCTGCCCCAACTCGATGGGACCGTCAAACCTACCGAACTTCTCGCCAGGCTCGGCTGGCCAATCGATTCCGAGGAATACCCACAACCCCAACTGCAACGTTCTCAGCTCACGCTGGAGGACGACCCGCATCTCTTGAAAGGCCAGGATCTCGAATGAAAAAGGAAATGCTGATCAACGTACTCCAACCCGAGGAGTGCCGGATCGCCATCGTCGAAGACGGAATTCTTGAAGAACTTTATGTCGAAAGAACCGGTCACGAATCTTACGTCGGCAACATTTATAAAGGCCGCATTGTCAACATCGAACCCGGCATCCAGGCCGCCTTTGTCGACTTCGGCGTCGGCAGGAACGGTTTTCTGCATGTCTCCGATGTCGAACCCACTTATTACCGCCACATTGAAGGATTCGGCGACGCGGAAGCTTCCGAAGAGGATTGGGGCGGGGGCTCTCGCTCCGAAAGCCGTCAGTCTTCCGGATCCGGCGACCATCGTTCCGATCGAGGCCCGCGCAGGGACAAGGACGGGGGCAGCCGTCGCGGCGGACGCTCAGGCGGGCGTGGCCCTTCTCCCGACCTGGAACGTCGCCGCCAAATCGTCGACGAGCTGAAAAAAGACCTCATGGAGTCGGGCTTTAGCGAAACTCCAGCGGATGGCGCCGACGGCTCGGCCGAGGAATCCGCCGGCGCGGAAAACCAGAATCAGGATCAATCACGCGGCCGAAGGCGCCGCCGAGGCCAGGGGCCTAACCGCGGTCCGCGCAACTTGAATTCCGGAAACTCCGGTGGGCAGGAATCAGGTCCCGCCCAGGGCGGCGAATCCAACCGGGAGCCAATGGGCGGGCGGGAGCCTATGGGGGACGCCCCCTCCTCCGAAGGTCATGCACCGGACTCTCATGCGCACGGCCACAATGACTCGACTCCTCCGGCTTCGCCTTCCATGGATTCTCAGGCACGGTACAGCCACCCTGAAGGCGAACCCGAACTGGGAACTCCCACGCTGGGCGGTGGTGCCGAGGAAGATGATTTGCTTTTCACTCCGCGCAAGGCCAATCCCGCACCGCAGCAACAATTCGCCCCGCCCGTCGAACCCTTTCAGCCGGTGATTTCCAGCAAATCGACCTCGGTTCCCAAGGTCGAGATCATTCATCTGGAAGAAGATGCGATTATCTTCAGCCCAAAGTCCTCCAGGCCACAGCCTGAAATCGCCGCGTTTGCGCCTCCGGTCGAAACTTCCCCATTGAAGTTTGAAACCACCAAGACCTATGAACATGCACCCCTGGGCGAACTCCTAGAAGAAGAGCCGGCCAGTGTGTCGCTCGCCGAATTGGTTGAGCCGCTTGAGACCGAGGAGAATCTGGAAGGCGAAGCCCCGATTGAGACCGCGGAAACGGTCGATCCTTCAGCGGATCAGCGCGGTCCGCGCAATTTCCGCCCCAGGACCGCTCCCCAACGCGGACGAAGCGACGGCCCCCGCGGTACCGGTCCGCGCAGCCGTGGACGCGATGTCGGACGCAACGGGGCCGGCCGTCCCAAGCCGCCCATTCAAGACATCTTCAAACGAGGCCAGGAAGTCATCGTTCAGGTGATCAAGGAAGGGATCGGCTCGAAAGGCCCCACCCTTAGCACGTACATTTCGATCGCGGGCCGCTACCTGGTGCTCATGCCCGGGCTGAACCGGGTGGGTATTTCTCGCAAAATCCTCGATGAAGGCGCGCGTCGCCGCTTAAGAGATGTATTTGGTCAATTGCGGCCGCCCAAGGGTCTGGGTTTTATCATCCGCACCGCGGGTGTGGACAAGACGAAAACCGAGCTGCAAAGGGATCTCGTCTACCTTTCGCGGTTGTGGCAAGTCGTGGCCCGCAGGATCAAGAAGAGCAAATCTCCGGCTGAAGTGTACCAAGAAAGCGACATGATCACCCGAACGATTCGGGACACCTTCACCAACGACATCGACACGATCTGGGTGGACGAGAAGCGCGCCTGCGAGCACGCCCAAGAATTCCTCCAGTTCGTCATGCCACAGTTTGCCGACAGAATCAGGCATTTCGAAGAGACAGAACCCCTGTTCCACCGCTACGGCCTGGAAGAAGAGATTGCGAAAATCAATTTGAAAAAGGTGCCGCTCCCTCACGGCGGCAGCATCGTCATCGACCAGACCGAAGCCCTGGTGGCCATCGACGTCAACAGCGGTAATTTCCGCACCGATAGCAACAACGCCGAGGAAACCGCCTTCCATATGAACCTGGCGGCCGCCAAGGAAATCGCCCGGCAACTGCGCCTTCGCGATCTCGGTGGCGTCATCGTCAACGACTTCATCGACATGCGCGAGGAGAAGCACCGCCGCAACGTGGAGCGAGCTTTGCGCGAAGCGATGAAACGCGATCGCGCCCGCACGAAAGTTCTGCGGATTTCAGGATTTGGCATCATCGAAATGACCCGGCAGCGCATTCGCCCGTCGCTGCGCCGGTCGGTTTTCCACGATTGCCCGTTCTGCACCGGCATCGGCCAGGTCAAGACATCCGAAAGCATGTCGCTGGATGTGATCCGGCTCATTCAACTCGCCAGCCATCGCCCCTACATCTCGAATGTGCGCATCCGCGTGGCGGAAGGGGTCGCGAATTTCCTCTTAAACAAGAAGCGCCGCGTCATTGCCGACTGGGAAACCGCCGGCAATATGGAAGTCGAGATTTTCGGCATGCCAGGCGCACCTCCCGAACTGCTCGAAGTGCAATCGTTCGATAACCATGGCAACGAAGTTCGTTTGAATCCCTATGCCGAGATCCCGGCGCCCCGCCTTCGCCGCTGATCCGTTCAACCGAAGGTTGTCCCATTTGAAGCAAAGGCCCGGGAAATTCTCCTGGGCCTTTTTTCGTTTTTTCTCGTTTCGAGCACAAATCCTCAGCTTACGGCTGAGCTTGACCTCATTTGTCGGCCAAGTTATTAGCTCCTCACCTGTCTATCCGGTTTAGCCAAAGCAGTCGACTTCAGGGATCGGCTCGCCGGAATGAAGGTGGGAGAATGTTCCGAGTGTTGCCAAATCCCGGCAGCTTGTCCGCCTTTGCCAGCATGGTCTGGGTGCTCGCACCCAGGACCCGCCGGAAGGCTTCGTTTTCCAACGGCACCGTCCTGCGCCTGGTCCTGACTCTTGCACTCATTGCGAGTCACTCCTGTTTGTGCGGCCGAGGCTGGGGACAGGAAGAAAACCAGCCGTCGATCAAACCCCCAACCAAACCGAATCTAGGCGACCGGCTCTTATCTTTTGGAAAAAAGAAGGAACCGGTGAGCATTGAGTTCATCCGCAATCTTCCGGGTGAATCGAAGCCGATCACGATCGAAGCCGACCGGGTCGGTTTTTGGAAACAAAATGGTGAAACGGTCATCACCATGGAAGGCAAAGTTTTCATTCAGCAGGGGTTCATCAATATCCGCCTCGGCAAGGCGGTGGCCTGGATCAACCCGCGCCAGTATCAACTGACCGGCATCTGGAAAATGGAGATGCAGGCGGAAGATGATATTCGCCTGGATGCAAGCACCGATGTGCGCAAGGCCGATCATGCCTACATCGAGCTCTACACGCGTGGTGAAATCAAGCTGTCGTCGATTGCCGAAAAGGCGAACCGGGAACCCAACCCGACCTGCGCCCTGGTCGAAAAAATGTCCGGCGAACGGCAAAAGCGCAAAGAACTCGCACGCAATACCAAGGGTGAAAAGTCCCCCACGACCCTGGGGAAAGAGCCTGTGGAAAAATCGTCTTTCTGGTCGCCGGCGCTGAAAACGCCCGGCACCGAACCCGGGTTCAAGCCCGCAATTTCACCGCCGAAAAAACCCTCGCCGACCTCATCGCCGCCTCCAAGCGCCACCGGTGAACCGCAATCGAGCGCGTCCCCGCTCAACGTGCCCGATTCGGCACTCGTCAAAAGCGAGGTCGAGACAAGGGTCTCCTTTTTTTTTCAACCGCCCCCCTTACCGCCGCCAACCAGCGCCGGTGTTCCTGAGCAAGGTGTAAATCCCAACAACATACCGGCCCCCGCGCCGGTATCGCCCTTGTTCAACCCCTCGCCTGCTCCCGGCGCGGCGTCTTCGCCGGCCGCACCCGCCCCCGCGGCCCCGTCGTCACCCCTGTTCAACCCCGCGACCGTGTCTCCCCAGGCCGCTCCACCCTCTTTTCCCAGCGGGACGGCGCCTCCAGGCGGCAATGGAATTCTCCTTCCCGCTCCGAGCCCTCCAGGAGGGTCCGGTCCCCTGCCCTGGTCGATTTCCCCTGGAGCAGGTTCGACTCCCTCCATGCTCGTCGATCCCGCCAATATTCCTCAACGGACCTACACGATCACGCCGCGAGGATCGTCCGGCTTTCGTATCATGTTCGAACCGGTCTCGGAAACCGAGCAAGCAATCATCCTGACCGGGGGCGCGGTCCTGCAAGTCAAGGACCTGCAAGGCATCGGCCTGATCGACATGGAGGCCGACCGGGTCATCATCTGGACCAAGGGAAGCAATCCTCAGCAAGTCCTCGCCAACATGCAAAACCAGGCTGGGCAAACGAGCAAGGATCTTGAGTTTTACCTGTCAGGCAATGTGGAAATTCGCCAGATGGACAAGCCGCTGCCGCCGCGCGTCGGCGTGGCGGATCAGCGCGTGGGCGACCAGTTGCAGCGCACCATGCGGGCAAGTGAAATCTATTACGATGTGCGGCGCAATCAGGCGATTGCGCTCTCGGCCGAACTGGAATTTCACCTGCCCCTCATCCCCGACCCGGTCATCGTGCGCGCCGACGAGTTGCAGCAACTCGATGTCAATCAGTACCGAGTCATCCGATCGGAGATCTTTTCTAGCCGCACGCCAGGTGATCCGGGGCTGAAGGTTTTTCTGACCGAAGCGACCATCGAAGATAAGAAAGTTCCCAAGCCGAGCTTCTTGGGCGCCCTGCTTCCCGAGTCCCTCCGCCCCGCGCAAACCCAGGAAATTAAACAGACCTATGTGAAGGGAACCGATGCCTATTTGAAACTGGGCGACGTTCCCATTTTTTATGTGCCCTGGCTGCAAGGCGACGCCCGCGATCCGCTGGGCCCGGTGGAAGGAATCAACCTCGGCTTTAACCGCATTTATGGCGGTCAGTTCGGGATCGACCTGAACACCTATGATCTGTTCGGACTCACCGCCCCCGCGGGAACGCGGTGGCGCTGGAGCATCGACGAACTGACTTCGCGCGGTCCCGCCACCGGGACCGACTTCGATTTCAATGTGCCCGATCTGTTTGGCCTGCCCGCCAAATGGAGCGGCCTCGTCACCGCCTACGGCCTTTACGACAACAGTTCCATGGGGCCCTTCGGCACCCGGGATATTCTCGGCGGCAATCGCTTTGACTTCACCAATCCCGATCACTGGCGAGGACGGGTTAGCTGGCGCCAAACGATCGAGCCCACCAGCTGGTCCGGGTTCTCTTTCAAATCGCAGATTGCCGGCCTGAGCGATCGCAACTTTCAAGAACAGTTCTTCAAGCAAGAGTACGACAACGACCTGAGCCAGTTGACCTTCTTCAACGCCCGCCAGCAAGCCGGCGCGTTTGGCTACAACATCCTGGCCGAGCCCCGCCTGCGTTACTGGGTGAATGAAACGGCCTGGCTGCCCAAGGCCAACGGATTCGTCACCGGCTACGACCTGTTCAACATCTTCACCTATTCCGCCAACGGCGGCGTGGGTTACGCGATGATGAAGACGACCAACGATCCCACGCCGCAATTCAGCCCGACCGATGTCGGCGTGACGACCGGCCGGTTCAACCTGTTCCAGGAACTCAGCGCCCCCATCAACGCCGGGCCCGTGAAAATCACCCCCTACCTCAAGGGAGATATGGCCTATTACACCTCGCAGATCGGCGAAGTCGCCAATACGACGGTGAACGGGTCACGCGGTCTGACCGACGACAGCGCCCTCTCGCAGTTCTGGGGCGGCTTCGGCGCGCGGATCAATATTCCGACGTCGCGCCTCTATTCCGACATCAAGAGCGACATGTTCAACCTCGATGGCGTTTACCACAAAACCAATTTCGGAATGAACTACTTCTATTCGGCGAGCAGCCAGTTCTACCAGAACTTGCCGCAGCTTGACCGCTTCAACGACGACGCGACCGACATGGCCATGCGCGACTGGGTCTACTTCATCGGCAATCCGGGTCCAAGCCCGTACGTCAACATCTTTGGAACCCAGATCAATCCGGCCAACGCCGCGTACAACCCGGTCTGGTTTCAAAACTACTCCCAGCGCAAATACGATCCCCAAAACTACGGCATTCGTAGCGGAATCGACAATCGGATCGATACGCTCAATTCCGTGCAGACGCTGCAAATGACCATCGCCGAAAAGTGGCAGACCAAGCGAGGCATGCCGGGCAATCAGCACACGGTCGATTTCCTCACGCTCGATATCGGCACGACCTTGTTCCCACAGTCGGATCGGGACAACTTTGGCGAGCTGTTCGGCCTTTATAACTATGACCTGGTTTGGAACCCGGGCGACCGAACCGCAATCGTCAGTTCGGGCTGGATGGACAGCTTCCAGGGAGGCGCCCAGGTCGTGAGCATCGGCGGTTTTTATAACCGCGACGACCGGACCAACCTCTACCTGGGATACCGCTATTACAACCCGCTCGATAGCCGCCTGCTCACGGCCGCCTTGAACTATGTCTTTTCTCCCAAGTATGCCATGACGGCGACCACCAACTACGACTTTGGAACGAGCCAGGCGCTCTCCAGTTCACTGGCCCTGACCCGAATGGGAAAAGACCTGCAAGTCAGCGTAGGCTTGACCTACAATGCCACCACCAACAACTTTGGTCTGACCTTCCAGATCCTGCCGATTTTGGCCACCTACGGAAACCGGATGCAGAGGTTGAATCTTGGAGGAGGAATTTAGCGGCAACCGGCCGAAACCGTTTCAGGAACCCGGAATGGACTCTGACCCGAACCTTGCCGCCGTAACGAAACCCCGTCCCTGGGACGACAAGTTCGCCGCCGCATTCCGCGGCGCCAAACTCGGCATTCGCGGCCATTCCAGTTTTTTCGTGCACTTCTTTTTTGCGGCCCTCGTCGTGGCCTCGGCCATCGCTTGCCAGTGTACCCACTGGGAATGGTGCATTCTGATTCTTTGCATCGCCTTGGTCATCACCACCGAACTGGTCAACTCCGCCATCGAGACTTTGGTGCGCGGGTTTCCTCCCGAACAGCGCAAGCCCTTTTGGCCGGCACTCGACGTCGCCGCGGGTGCGGTTTTGGTCGCGTCGATTTTCGCGGCCGCGATCGGCCTATCGATCCTCGTGCCGCGATTCCTTTCTTTTCTGGTTTTTGCGTGATCCTTTTCCCGCCTCGCCCTACCATCTTCCAGATACATTGCAATTTCTGGAGTGATGCCGCATGCCTGGACCCACTGCCGCGCTGAATTGGCTCGATTCTCACCATGAAACGCTCGTCGGCTGGCTGGGGCAATCGGTGGCGATACCGAGTATCAGCACCGATGGCGCCCACGAAGCCGAGCTCAAGAAAAGCAGTGCGCAAGTCTGCGACCTGATGCGCCAAACCGGCCTGAACAATGTCCGGGAGATTTCCTTCGGCGATGCCTACCCCTACGCCTACGGAGAATGGTTGGGTGCCCCGGGAAAACCAACGATCTTCTTCTACTCCCATCACGATGTGCAGCCGATCAACTATGCCGAACAGTGGTTGTCCGAGCCCTGGAAACTGACCCGGCGCGATGGCAGGCTTTTCGGGCGCGGATCCGCGGACGACAAGGCCGCCTTCGTCGCTCAACTGGGCGCCATTGGCGCGTTGCTCAAGACGACCGGTTCGCTGCCGGTCAATGTCAAGGTTTTGTGCGAAGGGGAAGAAGAGATCGGGTCCCCCAACCTACAGGGCTTTTTCAAAAACCATCCCGAGTGCATCACCTCGGACGTCATCGTGGTTTGCGACACCGAAAATATCGAGGTGGGATTGCCCTGCATCACCTGCGCGCTTCGCGGCATCGTCGCCGCCAAAATCAAAGTGACCACGGCGAAATTCCCGGTGCATAGCGGCATGGCCGGAGGAGCGATGGCCGACGCCGCCGTGATCCTTTCAGGAATTCTCGCGAAACTGGGGAACAACCCCAACGGGGTCCCGGTGCCGGGCTTCGAAGTCGATCTGGCTCCCGTCACGGCGGCCGACAAGACGCTTTATGGCGGATTGCCTTATGAAGACCGTAAGGCGCGAGAAGACCTCGGGGTCCTGGAAGGCGTTTCCTTTGCCACGCCCAAGGGCAGAACCTTTTATGAACAAACCTGGCGCCATCCCTCCGCCACCGTAATCGCCATCCAGGCCAGTTCGATTCAGGGAGCTTCCAATCAAGTATTGCCCACAGCCGAAGCCGTCATCAGTTGCCGCATTGTCCCCAACATGGATCCGGCAAAAACCTTCGCCCAGCTCAAGGCCTATCTCGAAAAAGATACCCCCCACGGCGCTCGCGTCGAAATCGAATCTCACGGCCCGCCCGTAAGCTGGTGGAGCGTCAATCCGGAAGGTCCCGCCTTCCGGGCGGCGACCGAAGCCATGACCGAAGCCTTTGGCAAAAAAGCCGTCCCCATCGGCTGCGGCGGCACCATCGGGTTTGTCGGACCCCTGGTCGAGATCCTTAAAGGCGCGCCCGCACTGCTCTTGGGTATTGAAGATCCTCAAAGCAACGCCCATGCTCCAAACGAAAGCCTGCATGAAGGCGACTGGAAAAAACTGATGAAATCGATGGTGTTGATGATGGAGAAACTGGGAAAACTGACCCCTGCATCGGTGCGTTAGGCTGATCCGTCTCCCGACATTTCCCTGAATTCGGGTTGCACTGAACAATTGTGCAATTATACTTTTATTCAGGATGTTCAGGTGTTGACCACACCTTCAGGGAAATGGAGTTGACCGATGGCCCCCCGCGACCAGTTAACCGAACGGCAGTTGGCCATCTACGATTTTCTGCGTGGTAAGATCGAAACGCGCGGGTATGGTCCGACAGTTCGGGAAATCGGCACCGCTTTTGGAATCAAGAGTCCCAACGGGGTCATGTGCCATTTGAAGGCCCTCGAGAAGAAAGGGCTGATTCTGCGGGAGAACTTTTCCGCCCGCGCCATTCAAGTCACGGAACATCGATCGCCTGCTTCCAGGGCGGAACTGCCTCTGCTTGGCATGGTGGCAGCGGGAACTCCGATCGCCGCCATCGAACAGCAAGATAAGCTCAATTTCGCCGACCTTTTTGGCGGGAATGAGCATTTCGCACTCAAGGTGCGCGGCCAATCGATGATCGAGGACCACATCGAAGACGGTGATTTTGTCGTCATCAAGCGCCAGGAAACCGCCCGCAACGGCGAAAAAGTGGTGGTGCTCATCGACAACGAGGCGACCTTAAAAAGGTTCCACGCCGACAAGGGCCGCGTGCTCCTCATCCCGGCCAACCAATCGATGCAGCCGATCGAACTACGCCCCGGCAACGAAGTAAAAATCCTCGGCACCCTCGTCGGCGTCATCCGCAAATGCTAATCCGCCCTTCTGGGCCGTTTTGACTACCTTCCGTACCAGGCAACGAGCCGCTCCAGTTGTCCGGTTGAATGCAGGATCCGATAGGAAATCCGCTGCCGCAGCGATCCGAGCACCTTGTTGAACCCGTAGTGGTCATCCACAATACTCAGTGCCTTTTGCGCCGCTTCTTCCTCGGGATAGGCACCTCGCAAGAGGCGGTACAGCCACATCTGCACCGCCAGGGTCAGGAGCGTAAAGTCGATCCCTTCCCAGAAGGAAAACCCGTACATGGTCGCACCGCAAAACTGCAGCGATCCGAGCTTGATCGACAGATACCGTTCAAAAATTCTCTGCACTTCCGCCGGCCAGACCTCCACGGGGGTCTCGGCCTTTTCGAATGGGACCTCGGGAATCCAGTGGTGCATGCGCGGCACCGGACCTTTTCCCTTGACGAAGGTCAACGCCGCCTGGAACAGTGCCAGCCTCCCCTGCCCCGCAATGCCCCGGTTGGGGCCGTGATCCTTGCGAAGGAAAATGGCGGCCGCCTGCCGGAATAGGACCATGCCGACCCAGTTGGGCTTCTCCTGCGCACCCGGGTCACCCAGCTTGACAGTCTCGTGCAAATGGCTGGTCAAAATCGCGCAAAGCTCGCCAATCTGCGTCGTATCCAGATTCCCCAACTTGGCTCGGCGAAGGTCTTTGGCAAGTTGCTGGATCTTGAAAATCCTCAAAGAAATCGGCTCGTCGCGGCGCGCCAGCGGAAAGGTCAACCCTCGCGCCAGCGCCTGGATATTCTCCCAGCTCAAACCCGGATTTCCCTCGACCTTGGGCGGCGCTACCGTCGGCACTTCGGCATCTTCGGCGAGCTTCATCCCCTCGCGCGCCACCATCTCCTGTGCAAACCCCCGCAGGGGCACCAGGTGCTCGGGCATGGGCCTGCCAAGCGATGCGGACGAGGAAGGGCAAGCGTACCTCATTCCGACCGACCACCCCTTGCCCGCGGGAATCAGCACAAAAGGAAACAGCTTGCAGGGTAGCGGTTTGGAATCGTAGCCAAATCTTTCGTGCATGCGGCAGCGGCCCGATTCGGCCAGGAAAACGCACGACCCGTCAGGCCGGCTGTTGAGTACCGTCTTGCGCGACCAGAACCTTCCGATCTTGCGTAGAGGAGCGAACCCCTCCAGATCTTCCGGTTTCCAGTTCTGTTCTTCGACCCGTTTCGCTTCCGAAGGACTCACCGTGACCAGGTATTCCTTGCAGCAGGTGCCGCAGGTGTGGCAATCCCAGTTCTGGATCGTGGGAAGCGGAAGGATTTTTTGCATGGCCATAAGTGACGATCGTTTACTTCGCGCCGATTGCGTTGCGGCTGGGAGACAGTGGCTTTGGCGGTGACCGGGACGGACTCGCGGCAAATCCTATTTGCTGGCTTTCAGCTTGCCCGGTTGATAGTTTTCAAAAAAACCGAGGATATCCTTTTCCTCGTCCAATCGGTCGTAACCCAGCGCGCGCATCTCGTCCGTGGCCCGCGCCACCGACCAGCCTTCTTTTTCCATCCGGTAGATGGCAGTGTAGGCCCCCGTTCGGTGAATGCCCGCGAAACAGTGGATCAAGATGGGATAGCTATCGGGTCGATCCAAGAGTTCCAAATATTGCCGGATGTTGTCCAGCACCGGGGCCTCTCCATTTTTGGCTTCCCAGCTCCTGGGGGAAAGCCGCAGGTAGCGAATTTCCTGCTGGCGGCACCAGGCTTCCTCGTCGGCATCCGGCGGCGGATCGCCCGGATGTTCGGCATCTCGAAGCGAAATGACCGTGCGAATGCCATGCTGGCTGGCCAGCTTGCCCAGTGCGGGCAATTTCATCTGTCCGCTACGAAAAAACACGCCGTCGCGCACGACCCGAAAGTTCTTTTGCGCCTGGATTTGCTTTTGCGCGAAGAGGATCGGCGCTGCCATCGAACCGGCAATCAGGATGATCCCAATGCCGTACAGCAGCATGGTGCCCAGGCGTTTCATTTTCTTCACCTCATGCTCCACGGAGCCGGTGCCTGTCGTAGACCGCCCAGCCGCCGCGCAACCTCATCCTTAGGATCCTTCGGCGCTATCCTTGCTTTTATTCAATGCTTGCGCATCCCGAACCTTCGAATCCGGCCGGCTTTGCGATTGCGAACCCGGGGAAACGAGGCTGGGACCCGCCCAAATGCGCCAAATCGAATAGAAACCCCGGGCAAAACTCGCAAACCACCGCAAAAGCAGCGCCTGCAACTGATCGAACCAGATTTCCTTGGCCAGCGGAGGATGGCATCCTTCCAGAGTCGGACGAAACACCATCAGGATCAACGGGGCAAGAAACGAAAAAAGATGAGTCCCCCCCCGATCTGCCTGCCATAGCTCCACGCCTGCCAGGAGCGAAAGGTTCAGCGCAATGAGCTGACCGAGATTTTTTTGATCCGGCCAAATGAATCCCAGGAGCGCCAAGGACAGGAAAAGAACGAATACGGGCAAGCGGTAGGCCCAGTGGATGCCATGCCAGAAACTATCGGTGCCCGAATCGGGCTCCAGCCAGGGAATCCAGTCGGACCAGACCCAGCTGGTGGTCTCCGAGAAAAGGAAAAAACAGGGAAGCATCGTCACCAAAAATCCGACCAAATAGCGATCCATGCCGCGGCGCCAATAGAAACCGCACCAGGCCGGCAGAATCATGAGAGGAGAAACGGCGGTGCCGGTGGCCAACCCAAGAAACAGTCCTGAGACAAAGGGGCGCCGCATCCAAAACACCGCCCAGACCCAAAGCGACATGGCAAATGCCGAATCCCAGTGGCCAAGGTTGAGAATGTTGAAGGGGGTCAGCATAAAGGTATAAGGCAACAACAGATAAGTCGTCGCGGCGGCGACCCCGGAAGCGGCGTGCGAAAAATGGCGCCAGCCGATCATGAACAGGCCGACGGCGGTTGCCACATGGCAAATGAGCGCCAAGCCCCGCTCGGCGACCAACCGCGTGGTCGTGGGGTCTCCCGCCTGGGGAAAGCGGTTTTGAATGATCGCTTCGGTTCGCTCGCGAAATTGCGCGGTCGGCGGTTGTACCCGATGAGAAGATTCCTGACCGGGCGTACCTTCCTGATTAGGCTCCCGAACCGAAACCACGACCAGGGCGCCAAAAAGCGCGATCGCCAGCCAGCAGAGCCCCAGGGCGTTGAGATTGGGAACGAACGCCGGCCGCTTCACCAGAGCCAGATCGATTAATGCCCGGACGATCGTGACAATCGTGGCGCCGAGGAGCCAGGCGTAAGGCCAGCGGTTGATCCCCTCGGAATCGAGCTGCCTTTGCTCAAGCATCAAAAGCAGGCCGGGCACCCAGGCAAAAAGCAAGAAAAGATCGAGATGCCTGAGAGAAAAAACCTTGTCGAAACGAAAGAACAAAGCAATGGACAAAAAGAGCGCGGAATAAAACCAGGAAGTCGGATTGGGTAAATTGACGTCCAGGAAAATCGAGGCGGCCCAGGTCATTGCGGCACCGACTCCTTTCCGCGGATGAAAAACCAGCCCCGGCCAGGATCCGTCGAACCGGCCGGGGCAGGAAAAATCCACCTTGGGCCCAATTAGGATTTGGGGCCGACCAGTTCGATGATGTTGCCGTCGGGGTCCTTGACGATGGTCAAAAAGATTCCCTTGGCAATCGACTCCGGGATCGCCGCGGGGCTTTTCGCCACCGGTTTGATTCCTGCTTTTTCAATCCGCGCAATCGCACGATTCGTGTCAGTGATCGATAGGGTCAAATAGCGAAAACCGGTCTGCGCATGGATCGTTTCGTTTTCGGACAGTTTGGGCTTGGCGCCTTCGATTTGCATCAGCTTGAGCTTGGTCGCGCCCGGTCCTTCACCCAGCACGAAAACGCGGATCTTCAAGGGACTTGTGATCTTGGGATCGGTCAATCCGGCCTCGGCGGCGAAATCGGCGGGCACCGAAAATCCGGGGACTTCTTTGAAACCAATCACCTCGGTGTAAAACTTGGCGCTTTTCTCGATGTCGGTGACGACGGTGCCAAGATCAATGGTGACGTTGGCGAATTCCGGTTTCGCATCCGCCTGATAGGCCCTCAGGCCAACCATCGTGATTGCCGCGGCGGCCATACCCGCCGCGACCTTCCACACACCGCCCCAATTCCGCTGCGACTTTGTCATTTTCCATCTCCATTGGCTAACCATGGTTTAGTGAGGCGAGTCGGAATTTACCAAGGTTGGACCTTGCAGGCGGCTCCCGTTCCCTTGAAAATCAACCGTAACTTCCTGGTCGACCAGTTTCCTCCCTCCCGGTCGAGGTCTTCATGCTTTTCCATTCCTGGCGGACGGTCCTTTTCGCGCTGGCTCTTTTCCTGTCGGCGCTGGCTCTTTTCTTGTCGTCGCGGGCTGTAGGCCACAGCGACGAACCGCCCCAGGTCATTCCCCATGCTCAGGACACGATGCCTGGCCCCGCGCTTTCGGTGAGCGAAGCGATCGCCAAGATGAAGGTTCCGCCCGGATTTCGGGTGGAATGCTTCGCAAGCGAACCGCAGATCGTGAACCCGGTCGCGATGGCGATCGACGAAAAAGGCCGCGTTTGGGTCACCGAAAGTTTCGAATACCCCCGCAGGGATGCCGGCCCGGGACGGGACCGGATCAAGGTGCTGGAAGACACCAATGGCGACGGCGTCGCCGACAAAATCACCATTTTCGCCGAGGGGCTGAATATTCCTTCAGGCATCGCGGTGGGTCATGGCGGCGTCTGGGTGGCGAACAGTCCCGACCTTCTCTTTCTGCAAGACACCGATGGCGATGGGGTTGCCGACAAGAAGGAAGTCGTCGTCACCGGCTTCGGCCGCGACGACACGCACGAACTTCCCAATTCGCTGACATGGGGCCCCGACGGCTGGCTTTATGGCCTCAACGGCGTGTTCAACCCATCGCTCATCAAGCAAAACGGCAAGGAATTCGCTTTCACCTGCGCCCTCTTTCGCATTCATCCCAAGACCCGCGAATTTCAGGTGTTCTGCGAAGGCACGAGTAACCCCTGGGGCGTGGCGATCAATCAGAATGGCAGCTTTTTCATCAGCGCCTGCGTGATCGACCACCTCTGGCACTTAGTCGAGACAGCGTACTATCACCGCCAGGGCGGCCCGTATCCCCCCTTTACCTGGCAATTGAATTCGATCGTCAAGCACAAGCATCAAAAAGCCGCTTATTGCGGCATCACCTGGTTCGACAGCCCAGCCTATCCGGAAAAATATCGCGAAAAACTATACATGGGAAATATCCATGGCGGCTGCCTCAATTGCGACCGCCTGGAAAAACGCAATTCGACCTATTTCGGCAACCTCGAACCCGACTTCCTCACCGCCAACGATCAATGGTTCATGCCCGTCGTGCAAAAGACCGGGCCCGATGGCTGCCTGTGGGTCCTCGACTGGTATGACCGCTACCACTGCTATCAGGATGCCAACCGCGATCCCAAGGGGATCGACCGCTTGCGCGGCCGGCTCTACCGCGTGGTTTATGAAGGAAACAAGCCGGCCAAGCCATTTGATTTGACCGCCAAAACCGATGGGGAATTAGTGGAATTGCTGGGCGACGCCAATGTCTTTTTCCGCGAAACCGCGCAAAGGCTTTTGACGGAACGGCTGCTTGGCCAAAAAGCCGGACCGAACCTGACCGGAGAGCTTGCCAAAGTCGCGATTTCTCAGGACAAGTCCCGCAGTTTCCGTCTGCATGCCTTTTGGACTCTTGGATCGGCCGGACCGCTTGAGCCCCCGCTTGCGGCAGCCCTTGCGGGCGATCCCGATGCGACCTTCCGCGCCTGGGTCCTGCGCTTTTTGGGCAATGCGGGACAAGGCGGAGCGCTGGTTCAAGAGATCCTCAACAAGCTCACCAATGACGCATCGCCCGATGTGTTGTTGCAAGCTGCGATCGCGGCCAAAAAGATTGAAGGGGTCGATCCGATCCCCGTCTGGCACAAGATCCTGGCGAAGGCGGGCAACGACCCGGTGATCCCCTCGGTGATCTGGCAAAACCTGCACCCCCGCCTGCCCAAGGAGGCCGGGCCGTGGCTCGAACTGGCAGGCGGCCCTTCGGAGGACAACCGCGGCGCCGGACAGATCCTGGCGCGCCTTTCGGACAAGTTTTTGTCTCAGTCCCCTTTTCATCCCGAATCGATCGAAAAACTGCTCGCCATTTTGACACGGCAAAGGCAAGAGGCGGGCTTAAGGCAGTTCCTGGGAATCATGGCATTGCGCCTCGAAACTCAGGAAATTCAAGGCGGGCAAAAAACCGAACTGAAAAAGCGCCTGCTCGAAACGCTGATGCACCTGGCCCAGCAAAAAGATCATGCGATCGAGATTCAGCACCTGGCCACGATCAACCTGGCCCTTTTTGGCGAGGCTTTTGGCCTCAAGAACGCCCTGGCCATTTACGAAGAAGTGAAGAACCCCGAAAGTCAGAGACGGCGGGCGCTTCAGGCGCTTCTTCGCCAGGATCCCTCCCAGGCTCGAAATCTGGTCATTGAGCGCCTTTCCGATCCGCAACTGGGCAACGCCGCCGTACGCGCCCGATTCCTTCTCGACCTGGGCATCCTCGACCAAAATGGTCTGGCCGATGAATTGGTCGGCCTCTGGCCCAAGCTCGATGGCGAGATTCAAGCCCGCATGATTGACCTGCTCTCGGGGAAGCCAGCCTGGGCCAAGACCTTGCTCGCGCAAGTGGAAGCCAAGACGATTCCTTCCTCCTCGCTCAACGCCAATTCTGTGCGCAAGATTCTGGCCTTCAAAAATAAGGAACTGACCGAAAAGGTCGGCAAGGTCTGGGGAAGCCTGCGCGAGGATCGCAATCCCGAACGGGAGAAAACGGTCCGGCAGATGACCGACTACCTGCGCAAAACGCCTGGCGACGCCCGCAGCGGCCTGGTGCACTTTCAAAAGATCTGTGCCCAGTGCCACAAAATTTATGGCCAGGGGCAAGATGTCGGCCCGGAAATCACGTCGAACGGACGCGCCAGTTTCGAACAACTGGTTTCCAATGTCTTCGATCCCAGCCTCGTGATCGGCGCCGGCTACCAGGCCACGACCGTGGCCACCAACAAGGGGAAGATCTACACCGGCCTGCTCATGGAAAATGGCGCGGAGCGGGTCGTCCTCAAGGTCCAGGGAGGCACGCTGGAAACGATTCCTCGAAGCGACCTGGATGAGATGAAGACCAGTTCGCAATCGCTCATGCCCGAAGGCATGGAGAAACAGTTAACTCCCAAGGAATGGGCCGACCTGTTTGCTTACCTGTGCCTGGACCGCCCCCCCGAAGACAAAGCGGCGCGGAAGATTCCGGGGAGCCCCTGAGAATCGCCCGACCAACGCATGCGTCCTTGCGCAGGATTTTGCAGCCTTCGTTAACAGAGGCGTGCGATGAGTGATCGACTTCTTCCGATCCGGAATGCACGGGCCTCTTGGCCGGCGAGATCGTTCTTTCTTGGCGTGGCTTCGTTGGTCGTTTTCCTTTCCGCCCTGGGCTTGATCGTATCGGCCCAGGCAGATCCAGCGCGGTCCACCGGAACCGGGTCGCAAAGCGCCGCGACTGAAGGTGGTGAAAGCTCCCAGACTCCAGGCGAGCAAGCCGACCTGAATCGACTCGACGACAATCTGTTTGAAATCGTTTCCGGTTTTCGAGGACTGTTGATCGCGCATGAAAACCAGGCGATTCTGATCGACCCCTCCGTCGGTCCTGAGATCCTGCAAAAAAAAGGCTTTGCGCCGAAGATCAAGCAAGTCCTTTTGACCCGTCACGACCGGCACATCGGCGATGTGGCGCTCTTGTGGCAGACTGCCGGAGTCCCCGTATTTGCGGGAAAGAAAACCGCCGAGATCCTCGAACCGCGCGCCGTGGAAAAATATTGGCGCGACATCGTTCCCTTACGCAGTTCGGCCGTCCTTCATTTCATGCCGGCAGCCGGCATCGTTTGCCAGGCATGTCCTGAGTCGATCGACTTTGGTCCCTGGACCATTCGCCCCCTCCCCTTGCCCGGTCCGACGCCCGATCAAACGGGCTATCGACTCAGCCATCGCGATCGGCCGCAAAAATCCTGGTTGATCTGCGGCCATCTGACGACCGGTTCAGGCAAGATCTTCGCGCCTTACACAACCGACTGGGATCACTGGACCGACGCCGGACTCAAAGTCCATTCCCGTTCGATCGATCAGGCGATTGCCCTCGCGCCGCAAACAGTTCTCCCCGCGGCCGGCCCGGTGATCGATCGCAATCCCGTGGCATTGCTTCAGGATTTGAAGAAGCGTATCGATGAAGCGGCTTTCCTGAAGAGCTTTGAGCGCTTCACCAAGGAGCGGTTGAAAAACCCACCCAACTACCCGTTCCTGGCCCGAGAGCAGGCCGAGTCGAACGGCTCCAAACCCTGGTCGCGCCTATCTGCGCATCTCTGGAATACGGGCAATACGTTTGTGCTCGCCTCGCGATCGGGGGACTTCCTTGTCATCGATCCCTGGGATCCCCATAGCGCCAAGCAGATCCCACTTTTGCGCGAACAGCAAAAACTGGGAAAGTTAGAGGGTATCTTTTGCTCTCATGCCCACTTCGATCATTTCGATGGCATTTATTCGATCCTCGAAAAACTCGGCGAGGGAGCCAGGCCAAAATTATGGACCGCCAAATCGGTGGCTTTGCCATTGGAGAACCCGTTCCAACTTTGGGCGCCGTTTCTGGATCAACGGAAAATCGTCTTCGATGAAACCTTCGAAGAAGGACGATCACTCGCCTGGAGGGAATACCGCTTTCGCTTTCATGATCTGCCGGGGCAAACTCGCTTTGCCATGGCGCTCGAAACGACGATCGATGGCCACCGATCGCTGTTCAGCGGCGACAACTTTTTCCATCAAGATCAGTTCAGCGGCAGCGGCGGCTGGATGGGGATGAATCGTAGCACGCCGCTTGGCTATGCGGCCTCCGCAGGCAAGGTGCTCGACCTGGCTCCGGAATGGGTGCTGGCCGAACATGGCGGTCCCTTCGCCTTTGACCGCGAGGATTTCCGCCGGCGCCAACTTTGGGGACAGGCAGCGGCCAAGGCCGCCGACGCCCTTTGCCTGTCGGGAAACCATCTCGTCGACTGGAATCCCCACCGGATCCGTTTGGAACCCATTCTGATTCAGCAACCGAACGCAAACCAAACCGAATCTCGCCTTGAACTCCTCAATCCGGCCGAACGCAGCCAAAAGATCACCCTTGGCAGGATCCATCCGACCGAAACGCCTCGGTCGAAGACACCGGCGCCTATCGTGTTAGCAGGCGGTGATCGTCAATCTCACCCGTATCCCTGGAGGCCTGCGTCCCGGGGGTCCCTTGAGGTCCGCACGATTTCTCTTTGGGAAGACGGCCAAATCTCCCAGGCCGATTGCTTCCAGATCCTGAAATAACCGGCACGCGCCGGGTGTATTGGGTAAAGGAAATCGATTTTGGTGGATCCGCAACAGCGTGCAGCCTCCCTTTGCGCCCAAGGAGCCCAATCTCCTTGTCCCCAAAGGGCTAAAGACCTAAGATGGCATGGCTTGGCGAACCTGATTTCCTATTTTTTGGGCCCCTAATCGGAAATATTCGATGCTCGACGGCCGATCGTTTTTGCGAGACCGAGAACTCCTTTACAGCGACATGGTGGGTAAAGATGCCTGCGGCATCGGCGGCATCGCCACGAATGACGGTAAACCGTGCCGGGAGCTGGTGGAACGGTCGATCATCGCAATCCGGGCCATGGAACACCGGGGCGGCGTTTGCGGCAGCGCGGGCGACGGCGCGGGAATCACCTTTCAGCTGCCTAAAGAGTTCTTTCGCGCGGAAGCCGTTCGGCTGGCCGGCGATCGCTTGCAAATCGAAGACGACGACCAGATCATCGTCGGCGTGTTCTTTCTGTCGGACAAGCACCCCGAAACCAAAAATCGCGCCCGCAAGTTGATTGAAAAAACCCTGACCGAAGGAGATTTCACCGAGATCGTCGGCTGGCGGCCGGTTCCCGTCAACCCCCAAGCCATCTCGAAGGAGGCCCTGGAATCGGCCCCCGCCATCGAGCAGTTGATCTTGCGCGCCAAGGCCAACCCGGCCGACCAGAACCAACTGGCCCTCGAGAAGGAACTTTTTCATCGCCGGCTGGCCCTCCGGGAAGCCGCCCTTGGTGAGAAACTTGATATCTATGTGCCTTCGCTCTCCTCGAAGCTCGTGAGCTATAAAGGCCTTTTCACCAGTTTCCAATTGACCGATTTCTATCTCGATTTGCATCACGCCAAATTCGAAGCCGGCATCGCGATTTTCCACCGGCGCTATTCGACCAACACCTACCCCAACTGGAAATTGGCCCAGCCGTTCCGCTTTGGCTGCCACAACGGAGAAATCAATACCGTCAAAACCAACCGCAACGCGGTCTACGCCTATTCGCGCGGCCTTGATCCGATTCCGCCCGGCGGCAATCTTTGCACGCCGCAAATGAGCGATTCGGCCAGCCTGGATGAATGGGTCGAACATCTTGTACTCGACAAGGGCTGGAGTCTGGCCCGCGCCATTCGCTTGACCGTGCCTCCCGCCTGGGAAGGCGAACCGGAACTTTGGGGGCCCGAGGCGGTCGATCTGTTCACCTGGTGCCGGCGTGCGCTGGGCAGCCTGTGCGCCTGGGACGGACCCGCCGGCCTGACCACGACCGACGGAACGGTCCTGGTCGGTCAGGTCGACCGGATGGGACTGCGCCCCGTTCGCTGGTGCGCCGACAAGAGGGGCTGGCTTTATATCGGTTCGGAATCGGGCGTCTTTGGACTCGAGGCGAACACGATCGTCGCTTCGGGCCAGCTTCAGCCCGGCCAGATGATCATGCTCGATACCGCCACCGGGGAACGCCTCGATAGCTATCAGGTCATGGCCCGCATTTGCGCCGAAGCCAAGGCCGAGGCGGGCATGAGCCTGCACGAGATCAATCGCAACCAGATCCTGGTGCCCGAATCGTTCGACTTCGCCTCGCAGATCGAAGATCAAGTCCACCAGGTGATGCAAAAGCGCAACTGGACCGTGGACCATCTGCTCCAGGCCCATGGCTGGGAATTCGAACGGGCCATTTTCGTCAAGGACATGGCGAAACTCAAGAAGGAACCGCTTTCTTCGATGGGTTTCGACCGCGTGCTCACGATTTTCTCGATGCAGCACCAGACCCTGTTCAAATACCTGCAACAGACCTTCGCCGAAGTGACCAATCCGCCGATCGATCCCTATCGCGAAGGCGGAGCGATGTCCTTGGTCAGCTACCTGGGCCGTAGCCCCCTGGTCAGCGCCAATCCCGAGGCGATGCCCTGCAAGCAAATGGAGCTCTCGACACCGGTCATTGCCGATGCCGTCGTGGAGGAAATCCGCCGCCAGGAAGTGCTTGGTTTCAAGTCTCTCTCCGCGGTTTTCCCGCTCTCAGGCGGCGCCGAATCGCTCAAGGAAAGCCTGCACCGTCTTCGCAGTGAGGCCGAGCGGGCCGTGCATGACGGCTTCAATGTTCTCTGTATTTCCGATAAAGACGCCTTCCTAGATGGCTTTGCTCCCATTCCGAGCCTCTTGGCGTTGGGCGCGGTCCACACCTACCTTTCAAGCCAGGGGTTGCGCGGCCGCTGCAGCCTGGTCGTGCAAGCCGGCGACATTCAAGAAGGGCATGACATTGCCTGCCTCGTCGGCTTCGGCGCCGACGCGGTCCACCCTTACCTCATGTTGCGGCTCATCCGCAACGGCCTGACCTTCAAGGATCCCGACACGAAGCAGGAATGGTCGTTGTCGGCGCGCGAATGCCTCGAAAACCTGTTCGCGGCGCTTGAAGACACCTTCAAGAAGATCATTTCGAAGATGGGGATCACCACGGCCGAAGGCTACCGTGGGGCTCTCTTGTTCGAAGCGGTCGGCTTTGGCAAGGAACTCATGGACTTCCTGGGCGAACTGCCGTCGCGTATTGGCGGGATCGGCCTCAAGGAACTCGTTGAGGATGCGCAGTACCGCCTGGGCCGCACCGAAAACATGCAGGTGCTTGGCCGCAACCGCGACTACCACGCCTTCAACGCCAAGGTGCGCATGGCGCTGCGTAAAGCGGCGATCGCCGGCAGCGCCGCAAGCTTACCGGTGGCCGATCCGAACCCCGGACGGAAGGCCGAGCCCGAAGGGGAAGGCGGCGGCGAAGCGGCTTACCTGCCTGCCGCGAGCAATCCGCTGACCTCGACGCCGGAATACACCGAATTCAGTTCGATGATCAGCGCGCGCACGCCCACCTGCTTGCGCGACCTGTTCACGCTCGCCGAATCGGAAAACCCGGTCGATCTGGCCGAAGTGCAACCGGGCATCGACCTGGTGCGCAATCATTTCCGCGGCGCGGCCATGAGCCACGGCGCCTTGACCCGCTCGTCGCATCAAGACATTGCCGCGGCCTTCAACGATTTAGGCGGCATGAGCAATTCGGGCGAAGGCGGTGAGGCGCGCTATCGCAACGACACGCCCGCACGATCGGGTCAGGAGCTGTGGAAGCGGGTCGAGGAAGAGCGGAAGGCCAATTTGCAGGGCCTGACTCTCGACGGCAACACGAAGAAAAGCCGGCTGCGCAGCAAGATTCGCCAGATCGCCTCGGGGCGTTTCGGCGTCGATGCCGAGTATCTGATCAACGGCGACGAACTGCAGATCAAGATGGCCCAGGGCGCCAAGCCTGGCGAAGGCGGCCAGTTGATGGGCAAAAAGGTGACAACGGAGATCGCCGAAATCCGTTATGGCAAGCCAGGCAACGACCTGATCAGCCCGCCGCCGCATCATGATATCTATTCGATCGAAGATCTCGCGCAATTGATCTACGACTTGAAGGCGATCAATCCGGGCGTCCCCGTTTCCGTGAAGCTCGTCGCGGTCGATAACATCGGCACGATCGCCGTGGGCGTGGCGAAGGCGGGCGCCGACATCATCGAGATCGATGGCATCGGCGGCGGCACCGGCGCGGCGATGGTTTCGTCGAAAGAGCATTGCGGCTTGCCAAGTGAAATGGGCCTCTCCGAAGCCCATCAGGCGCTGGTGGTCAATGGTCTTCGTCGCAAGGTGATTTTGCGCGTGGGCGGCGGCATCAAGAACGGCCCCGACGTGATCAAGTATGCGCTTTTGGGCGCGGATGAGTTTTCGCTAGGCCAGGCCCTCATGGTTTCGGTCGGCTGCATCGTTTGCAAGAGCTGCCATATCCCCAATTGCCCGACCGGAATCACCGGGACGCAGGGCGAGTACAAGGGTGACCCGGAACACACCAAGGCCTACCTTCTGGGGCTGGCCGAGGAAGTGCGCTGCCTTCTGGGCAAGCTGGGAGCACGCCACGTCAAGGAGCTTTGCGGCCGCAGCGAACTGCTTGTGCGTCGCACGGGACTTCCTGGCCGTGCGGACATGGTCGATATCAGCCGCTTCATTGCGCCGGATATGGCGATTTCGCGCCTGGAAGGCCATTTCCCCGACGCGCCCGCCGGTGTCTGTGCGCCGGGTGAAGGGTTGAGCCTCAATGAGCGCATCATTCATGCCGCCAAGGATGCGATCGAGACGGCGAACAACGCCGATCTGGTGTTCAAGATTCGCAATAGCGACCGCGCCGCGGGTGCGACCGCTTCGGGTTTGATCGCGAAGATTTATGGGCGTGAGGGAATGCCTCATGGCAAAAGGATCAAGGTGCGCTTCGAAGGCGAAGCGGGCCAGAGCTTTGGCGCCTGGTGCGTCAATTCGCTGGATCTGGAACTGAAGGGTGTCGCGCAGGACGGCGTGGCCAAGGGAATTTCGGGCGGAGTGGTCGCGGTGACGCTCGACTACACCCACACCAAGATGGGCGATGAGATCCTGAGCGTGGCGGGCAATAATGTCGGCTACGGCGCCACGGGTGGGCAGATCTACATTGGCGGCTGTGCTGGGCATCGCCTGGGCATTCGCAACTCGGGCGCCACCATCGTCGCCGAAGCGGCGGGCAAGTATGCCTGTGAATACCAGACACGAGGCCGGGTGTTGATCCTTGGGCCGGTCGAAAACGAAATCGGCTCCGGGATGACCGGAGGCGAGTTATTCACCTATGACCCGCACAACGAGGTCCCGGCCAAGCTGCACACGCGCAGCGTGGCGGTGATCGATTGCAACTATGTCGATTACGAATGGATCCATCCGCTGATCATCGGCTTCCACGCCAAAACGGGAAGCCGCCGGGCCGAGTGGATCCTCAAGAACTGGGCCGAAGTGCGCCGCAGTCGCAAGCTGCGCAAGATTGTTCCCCTTGCTGTGGCCCGCAAGGCTGAAGATTTCATTGCGGCCGGTTCCAACGCGGGTTAAGGCTCGAAGAAGAGTCAAACTCTCAAATTCAGGACAGTAGAAGGCAACAGACCTCAAAAACGGGCGCGAAATTCCATCCATTTTTTGCGCCCGTTTCTCTGGATGCTTCCGCTCTTCATTAGCCAGTCACCATCCGACTTCAGACACCGACAGTGGAAAGATCATGACCGTAGAATCAAAAGAAGTTCCCAGCTGGCTTTATTCGATGCGCTGGATTCCTTCTTGGACTCCTGGCAAGTCCCGGGTTTGCAATCGGATTATCAATTGGGCCGATTTAAAAGGCAGCATTAAAATCCGCGCGAAAAACCTGGTCATAGAAGCCCCCTCAATCAAAGAAACCATTTCGAAGTATTTGATATTCGATGGAATCTATGACAACGACACCTATCATATCCTGTTGAAATTTCTCAAGAAAAACTCAGTATTTTTGGACATCGGCGCCAACGTGGGGCTTTTTTCACTTTTGGCTGCAAAGAATATTTGTCCGGAAGGGGCCGTTTATTCCATCGAGGCCGCACCGAGCATTTATCGCTTTCTGAAACAAAATAAAGAAGCGAATCCAGCCAACAACATGACGATCTACCACAACGCCGCGCACAAAGTCTCCGGCGAAGAAATCAGCTTTTTCGAGGCGCCTGAAAGTAAGTTTGGGATGGGCAGCCTTTACAATCGGCCAGGTTCCCATCAAGTCACGGTGAAAACCCTCGCTGTGGACGACTTAATCCTGAAAGAGGGCATCAAAAAGGTCGATTTGATCAAAATCGACATTGAAGGCTACGAAGTCAATGCGTTTCGAGGCGCAGAAAAACTGCTAACCCGGCCCGATGCCCCGCCGATCATTTTCGAGTTTAACGACTGGGGCGAAACGCCCGAGAAAATCGGCGCGCAGCCGGGGGAAGCTCAAAGGTATCTGAGGAGCCTGGGCTACAAGACGCAGGCCGTCGAAAAGTGGTTGAAAAAGCCCGATCCGAACACCGAAGTGATCACAAAGGGCGGGGCCAATATCGTGGCCTGGAAACAACTCTAGTTCTTCATTCCAATATTGGTTTAGGGTAGATTGATTTGAGTTTCGCGCGGGCATCGGCGACTCGGAATTGCCAGTCGACGCCCCTCTGGCGACGATTGATGGAATTTTGCCAAGCAGAAGTTTCTTCTCGCAATGCTCTCATTGTGGGAAAACGGCGAGTCTTGGTACACTGCCTCGTCAATGCACTCAATTCGCACTCTGCAACGTTGAGCCAACTTCCGTGGACCGGCGTATGGCAGAACTGTACCCGCTTCACGAAAGACCGCGCTGTTTCAGCTTTGAACGCCTCGTATGGTTCCTGCCGTATGCGTGTTCAGGTTATCGCATACCAGGATCACTTTCTCGATCTGCGCATAGCGGCCGCGGAACAAGGCTGCTACTTCAATGGCCCAGTCAACTTTGGTCCGTTGTGGGCGGACTGTCGCCTGGCGCCATCCAGCCAGCGGTTCACAGAACATAAACAGGCTTGCCGTTCCTGCCCGTTCGTACTCGTAGTCGACTCGTCTTGGATGGCCCTTCTTTGCTGCAATCGATTGCCGGGTCACACTCAGTAGTTGAACTGACTGTTCATCCATCGCCAGCACCGGAACGTCAGGGTCGTGCGGCCTCTCGTAAACATCCAACACCGCTTCCATTCCTGCCGCGAACTCGGTGTCGGCCCTGGCGGATTGACCCAATATTGCAATTTACGACCGGTTACTTCGTTTTTTTAAGCGTGCGAAAGACGGTCTGAGCACTGATAGCTGGTACAATTCGCAGCTCCACGACTCGATCGGCTAGCAATTGCAAGGTCCAGTTCGCGTAGCCTTTAGGAGGGGTGCCAAGTCGCATCGCAATGATTCTTGCTTCCTGACTACCGGTAAGCAATTTAGGACGTCGAGCATGCGGGCAGCCATCAAGAGTGAGTCTGAATCCTTCCGTCACAAGCCGCTCTCGAACATTCTCAACTGTCTTGGTACGGCAACCGAAGGCCTCGGCAATCCGGGCGTCAGTCCAAGCCGGGCCATCGGCATCGGCCTTCAAAAGGATCTGAGCTCGTCGCACCTTCTGGGACGAACCTTTGAACTTCCGCACAATCTGTTCAAGTTCCTGGCGTTCGACATCACTTAGCCGTACGAGATACTTCTTCATCATGGCATCGCCCTCCTTGGCTGATACCATTTCTATCTCTATTGGATCGAACCAGCTCTCCCCTACCCTAAATCTTTAAGGTTTCGGAGCACTAGCTCATTGCGTGCATGGAGCTTTTGATCGCGCAACGGTTGGTAATGTCTTCAATGGTCATCGCGGCGGTGTCTTCCCAGGAACCGGGAGGACTTAGCGTGTTCATGGACTTGATTATGCCAACCAGTTTTGCACGATTTTGATCCAGATCATTCAAAATATCCCGCATCACCTCGGGAGCGCGGATCGGTACAACCCAGCCGTTGACATCGTCCTTGATGAAGAGTGAGGATCCGGTGTTTTTGGACACCATTGCCGGAAGGCCGCAGGATAGCGCCTGGGTGACCACGACTGCAAAACCATCTTCCAGAGATGGCAACATAAAAATATCACCCCAAGCATATTGTGCCGGCAACTCATCCTGCGGCACCTTGGGAATGAACGTGACCCTGTCTTTCAGTTCATTGGCGAGTTCCTGGCCATCCTCGGCAATGGTGCCCACGAAACGAAAGGAAAACCGCTCCGGATCAAGCTGATTGACCAGCGTTCGCAGATCCCAGGCCCCCTTGCGCAAACAGAATGTTCCCGTCCACAGGATTCGCAAGGGCTCCCCTGCGGTGATTCTTCTGGTGCGCTCGGCAACCTGCTCGTCTGTAGCGGAGAATTTCGCCCGGCTTACTCCCAGGGGAATCAGGTCAATTTTGGAGTCAGGCACTCCCTTTTTCAAGAATCCGCTAAACGCGAAGGGGCTTTGCACGCGAATCAAATCGCAAGCCTCGTACTCGCTTTCTTCCCTTTGAATGATCCAGCGACTTGGCTTTTCGACCTTGTGCCCGGTCCTTAGTTCCTCATCGTTGAGAATATCCCATTGGTCGCGAATATGCGTCGAACCTCGATGCAATATGCAAAGAGTCTTGGTATTGCGGTAGTGCTGAAACGCTTCCAGGGCAATGCCGCTCATGCAGAGGATCGCATCCCATCCCCCCTGCGGTTCCGCGGCCATGGCCGCCCGACGAAGCCACCGTCCGAATTTTCGATGAAAATAGCCTTCCAGATTTCCGCTCATGCGCGACAGGACGGGAAGATTGAAGACCCGCGTCATGATACCGTGCACATAATCGGTCTTCACGCCGGGTTGAACAATTCCAAATCTTTTGACGATAAATGGGGGATAATTGGTAAATAAGGTTACGTTATGGCCCTGAGCTCGCATCTCTCGGGCCAAATCAAACATGTGAAACCGGCCATGAACTGCAAGTGCCAAATTAAGCTTAGCCATAATGATCTAATCGATACTCCGCAAAAATTCGATTATTTACTCTTGCACTAACCGACTATGCTAATGACTACGCCCATCAATTAGTGTAATTTTACAACAACAAAACACCACACCAAACTCCATGGTTAATAAAGGCTAATAAATTCCACAGGCTTCGCGGCCGTCCCCCTTGAAGAGACGGGAGTCCGCGACGCGAGCGAGAACCACCCAGCGCGAGGCGTGTCGTCTTCGTGAGCGCCGGGGATGCTGGCAAACTTTCATTATCTCAATAAACCCCAAAAGGTAAAAACAGTTTCGCGAAAGAAATCGGCGATCTTCCACCACGATCGATCTGGTTGAAGCAGCAGTCTCCCACCGCTTGGCTGTCACTTGGAATGCAACGACCCACTCTAGATTCTGCCAGACTTCTCTAGAGAACCTAGGCGCGCTACCTGTTCCCTGTGGGGGATGATCGAGCGCGGGTATTTCCCAGAGACCGTCCGTGAACGAAAACTCTATGCCGTTTGAGAATCCAGCGATCTCCTCAAGATCCACCTCGGGTGAGGCTTCCAGGGTATCAGGCGCCATCGCAGCGCTTGAGACTTGCTGCCGCGAGGCCAGTGGGACCGGACAAGGAGCTTGAAGGGGTGAGAACAGGAGATTCGCGAACCATCAAGAAACGATGCTTACCGTAAAAATCACCAGGGCCGGATTATTTTCCTGTGGGAATGAAGGTCGCTCAATCGGAACCAAACAGAACGCTCACCGCTCCTGCGTCCGGGATAACCAGGCCAGAAACGGGCCAAAAGCTAGAACTTTGCCGATGGCGACGCAATCGCTCGACGAAGGCGAATTTGTGGAGTCGGGGAGCGCGAATGACAACGTCGATCCAACCGTTTGTGGGAAACGGGGATCGACTCGTAGCTGTTGGAAGAGGTGCGGGGGACCCAAAGTCCCCCACCGTCCGCGGGCGGGTTAGCCAGCCTTGAGCTTTTTCTCGATTTCCACCCTCTTGGCCTTGTCGCGCTTGGTGACCGCTTCCAGGTCCAGGGCTTTTTGCCACAATTTGACCGCTTCGGGTTTCTGCTTCAAAGCCACTTGCACTTCGGCATAGTGGTCCAGGATTTCGGAAGATTGTTGGCCTTCTTCCTGTTTCACCGCTTCTTCGAGAGCTTTCTTGGCCTCTTCGAGTTTACCCTTCTTGAAAAGAACCCAACCCAGGCTGTCGAGGTACGAGGCATTGTCCTTGTCGTCGCTGCCCTGGAGTTTCAGCTTTTTCCGGATGGCGCGCTCCAGATCAAGAGCCTTGCGGATGAGTTTCTCGGCCTCATCGAGGTCCTTGCCGTTGTCGGCCATGATGTAGCCGAGGTCATTGTTGTACGTGGGATTCTCTGGGTACTTTTCCACCAGGTCCTTGAGGATGCCAATCGCCTTGTCGGTCTTCTTGACGTCGATGTAAACGCTCGAAAGGCTATAACGCATCCGGGCGGCAAATCCTTCACGGATCTCTTTCTTAACCTTCTCCAGCCCCAGAACCTTCGGAATCAATTCTTCATAAAGCTCGATCGATTCTTCCTCTTTGCCCACAAGATGCAGAATGCGGGCTTTGAGAAATCCATTGTCCAAATCCGAAGGGTCTTGTTGCAGCAGGCGATCCAGGGTCGTCAGGGCTCGGGAACCGTCGCCCTGCCTGGCCTGACACTGAATCATGACGCGAAGATATTCCGCCTTGGCGCGGTTGATCGTGGTGGCTTCTTCTTCTTCACCTTCGTATTGAAATTCGAGGAATTCGCGGCAGGTCTTTTCGCAATCGGCGTACTTCCTGGCCTGGAATAGAAACTCGATGAGGTTGCTGTAGCCCAAGAGAATTTTGGCGGGGCTTTTCAGTTCCACCGATTTGGTGATGTAGGCGCGCAAGAAGCCGGCGCCTTCCTCGTATTGCTTGGTGGTTTGCGCAAGTTGGGCCAGCACCAAAAGGGCGTTCACCGTGAAAGGAGTTTGCTTCTCCTTGACCAGGGTCGCAGCGGCTTTGATCTGATCCTTGACATCTTTTTCCGCGGCGAGCTTGGTCACCACGCTTTCAATCGCGTTCGTACCGGTGACCTGGTTCGCCTTCACGACGATATTGGGAAGGTCGGCCGCCAGGGCGTGCCTGGTGTCCACTGAGGCCAGCGCCATGGGAACGGCGAGCCAAATCCAACTGGGGAGAATCCGCTTCATTGTTCTAATGCCTCCGACCCGGGTGAATGGGACAAGATGCCCGTCTTCAGGGGGGTTTGCACCATCAGATTCATTTTCTTGCGCCAAGGCAACCGGAGTTATGTTAACTGAACCGGCTCAGGTTGGGGTAGGACATTCCCTAAAGCACTCTTGATTACTTGTAAACGGGTACGGTGCCTGGAGGGCAGACATTGCCGCCTGGAGGCGCGCAGTACTGCTGCGGCCCGTACGCAGGTTGCGCATAGCCTACCGGAGCAGCGTATTGCGGTTGAGCATAAACCGGCGGCGCATACACCTGAGCCGGCGGCGGCGCCGCCTGCGGCACCTGGTTGGCATGAACGAAGCCATGATCCTGGCACCAATTCTCTCGGTATTGCTTGCACCCCAATGGGCTTAAAACCAACATCGCACCCAACAATGGGGGGAACCAACGCTTCATGGCTCGGACCTCCTAAAGGTGCCTGAGATTCCCGGGCTGGGGTGGGAAGACAAGCAAGACCAGGACAGGATCGATACCTTCGCCTTACCTGCGAATCAAGCCGAACCAGCAGAATTGGAAAAGCGGGTGGTTTGAGCGAATACGAAACTCTGGGCACACGCGGGAAACCGGTCCAACCACTGAGACACCAGCATGGGCTCGTCAAACCCCGGCGAGGCGCCACCCCCGCTTACGAAAAATTCACCCGGCAATGCCGCCGGAAGCGACTGATGATGGCGAGGTGCCTGCATCGTGGTGAGTAACCTTCCTTCTTGCAGGAAGTAAAAGTAGGCCAGGCCCGGCGCGGGTGCACAGTTCCAGGAGCGAGAACCCAGAGATGCAATCGGGCAATATCCGGTCAGGGCCTTTGACCGCGTCACATGGACGCGCCACTTTTCAAAGGAAAGCAGAGCCTGAAACTGTTCGAGCGGTCCTGGCTTCTCCCCTCCTCGAACCTCTTCCGAGGCCGCCACGACCACTCCTTTCGCCTCACAAATCCGGCCGACATGCCTTTCCCATGTCCGCAGAAAAGTTCTGTCCTTACCCTCCAGAAAAGACAGTGCCATCGATTCGTGATCGCTTCGACTCAACCCCGGAATGACCGCGTTCAACGCGCCTTTCAGCGCTGTGGTCCAGCGCCCCCCTCGAAACGGCCCCCAGAATTCCGTGAGGTCCGCTGGCCTGTTCGCCTTCATCTGAAAGCGCCTCCCCCCATCGAGAACCCCGGCCGCCATAGGGGACTTTCTTTTCCCAGTCAGACCGGCAGGCTGCTTGCGAATCAGCCACAACCACCGCCTCAAAGGCAGGTTATGCGAGCGATTCCACCTGGGCTTCCAGGTGGAAATCAGCTCCCGCTCCCAGACCAAGGCTCCCAGTTCATCGAGGCAAGGTCCGATGACCGTTCCTCGGCTCTCGCGGAGAATTTTCGACTCTTTCAGTAAGGGTTCGGCCGCCGCGTGGTCTTCCGCCCCCCGAGCGTAACTCAAAAGGCGTTTCCGCAGGCAAATTGCCTTGCCCACATAGATCGGCCGGCCGGTTTCGTCGCAAAAAACATAGACCCCGGGCCGGTCCTTCGGAATGTGCGTTTCCACAGCCCGGACAAACGCCAAGGGTTTGTCGAAGCAAAACTGAATTCGAGGAACGGAACACCCCTGGGGCCAGAATCGATCGATTCCGGGCAGTGCGCCGCCGGGCAGAATCCGCACCGGATCACCCACCTCCCACCTCCATGCTGAAAGACGCAATCGATGTCACGGGAGGTCCCTTTTCTGAAAGCCCGGAATGGGTCCCACGCTTTCAGCCGATCGTCACGAACCCAGACATTCTCCCCCGGTTTCACTTCCCTGCAAGGGGAATTTGCGGCTTGGTGAGTACGACTGAATCCCTAGCATATCCATGATGGACATCGGTTTGCCTGGCTGGGCGTCGACGAGACCCAGCAAGGTGGTCCATCCAACGGGAAAACAGAGCGAAAACATCGGGAAAGCCACCAGAGCGCCATGCCTCGACGTACGGATATCAAAAAGATCTTGATCATCGGCTCCGGACCAATCGTGATTGGTCAGGCTTGTGAATTCGATTACAGCGGAGCGCAAGCGTGCAAGGCCCTTCGTGAGGAAGGGTTCGTGGTCGTGCTGGTAAACTCCAATCCGGCGACGATCATGACCGATCCCGAAATGGCGGATCGAACCTACATCGAGCCGATCACCTGGGATGTCCTGGAACGGATCATCGAGAAGGAAAAACCCGACGCGCTGTTGCCCACCGTCGGCGGCCAGACGGCCCTCAATGCTTCGATGGACCTGCACAAACGAGGGATTCTGGAAAAACATGGCGTCAAAATGATTGGCGCCAACCCCCAGGCCATTGCCAAGGGGGAGGATCGGGAACTGTTCAAGCAGGCGATGATCAAGATCGGCGTCTCGGTGCCCAAAAGCGGCGTCGTGCGCACGATGGAAGAGGCCCTCGCCCTCAGGGAGTCGATCGGCCTGCCGTGTGTCCTTAGGCCCAGTTTCACCATGGGCGGCGTGGGCGGAGGCATCGCCTACAACCGGGAAGAGTTCGCCGAACTCGTCGCTCGCGGCCTGGAATTGAGCCCCGTGCACGAGATTCTCATCGAGGAATCGGTGCTCGGTTGGAAGGAATACGAACTCGAGGTGATGCGCGACAACGCCGACAACGTCGTTATCGTTTGCAGCATCGAAAACCTCGACCCGATGGGCGTGCATACCGGCGATAGCATCACCGTGGCCCCCGCCCAGACGCTGACCGACAAGGAATATCAGCGGATGCGCGATGCGGCGCTCGATATCATCCGCGAAATCGGCGTCGAGACGGGCGGATCGAACATTCAATTCGCGATCAATCCCGCCAATGGCAAGATGATCGCCATCGAAATGAATCCGCGCGTTTCGCGCTCCTCGGCGCTGGCCTCCAAGGCGACGGGATTCCCCATCGCCAAGATCGCGGCGAAGCTGGCGGTCGGCTACCGGCTCGACGAGTTGCGCAACGACATCACACGCGAAACGCCGGCCTGTTTCGAACCGACGATCGACTATGTCGTGACCAAGGTGCCGCGCTGGGCCTTTGAGAAATTTCCCGAAGCCAACAGCACGCTGACCACGCAGATGAAAAGCGTGGGCGAAACCATGGCGATCGGGCGCAATTTCAAGGAATCGCTGCAAAAAGCCCTGCGCGGCCTGGAAACGGGGCGTTTCGGCCTCGGCTGCGACCGGCTCGACCCCTGGTTTGCCGAAACCAAGCCAAAACGCGAAGACATTCTCAGCCGCATCTCCATTCCCAATTGCGACCGGATCTGGTGGTTGCGCGTCGCGTTCAAAGATGGGATGAGCCTCGAAGAGATTCACAATCGCACGAAAATCGACCCCTGGTTTTTGACCCACATCGAGGAACTGGTTCACCAGGAAAACCGCCTTCTCCAAATTCCGAATCTGGAAGCGGCGACCGTGGAAACCTTGCGCGAGGCCAAGGCGTCCGGCTTTTCCGATCGCCAGCTCGCGCATATCTGGAACACCACGGAACTCGAAGTTCGCCGGCAGAGAAAAGCGCTGGGAGTCACCCCGGTCTACAAGCGGGTCGACACTTGCGCGGCCGAATTCGAGGCCTTCACCCCCTACTACTATTCGACCTACGAACGGCCGATCCGACGCATCGGCTCCACGGCCGATTTTCAGGAAGAAGACGAGATCATCCCCAGCGACGGCAAGGATCGCATCATGATTCTGGGCGGCGGTCCCAACCGGATCGGCCAGGGAATCGAGTTCGATTACTGTTGCTGCCAGGCTTCGTTCGCCTTGCGCGATGCCGGTTTCACCACGGTCATGGTCAACTCCAATCCCGAGACCGTCTCAACCGATTACGACACGAGCGATCTGCTGTTTTTCGAGCCGCTCACCGCCGAAGATGTGCTCAATATTTGCGACCGGATCGACCCCAAGGGGCTGATCGTCCAATTTGGCGGCCAAACCCCGCTCAATCTGGCCCACGCGCTCGAGGCGGGCGGCGCGCCGATCATCGGCACCTCGGTCGAAAGCATCGATATCGCCGAAGATCGCAAGCGCTTTGGAGCCCTGGTCGAAAGGCTCGAACTCAAACAACCCCCCAGCGGCACGGCGCTCGATTTACAACAAGCCCTACGCGTCGCCAGGATCATCGGCTTCCCCATTCTCGTCCGCCCTAGCTATGTGCTCGGCGGCCGGGGCATGGAAATCGTTTACGAGGAACAGGCCCTCACTCGCTACATGCTGCGCGCCATGGAGCTGACGCCGGGGCGGCCGGTGCTCATCGACCATTTCCTCGAAGCGGCGATCGAAGTCGATGTCGATTGCTTGAGCGACGGCACCGACACGATCATCGGCGGGGTGATGCAGCACATCGAAGAAGCGGGCATTCACTCAGGCGACTCGGCCTGCGTCATTCCCCCACACAGTTTGCCCGCGGCGGTCGTCGAAGAGATCAAGCGCCAAACGCGCGCCATGGCGGTCGAACTGGGCGTCAAGGGCCTGATGAACGTGCAGTTCGCGGTGGCCGGCCTGCGCAATCACCCGCTGCCTGAAGAATTGCGCCAGGGTTCCCGTGGCGACTGGACGGTTTATGTCCTTGAAGTCAATCCGCGGGCAAGCCGCACCGTGCCGTTCGTCAGTAAGGCAACCGGCGTCAACGTGGCCCGGTTGGCCTCGCTCATCATGGCCGGCAAAAAGATCAAGGATTTCCCCGATCTGAAGGAAGTCCACCCCAAGCACTATTCGATCAAGGAATCGGTGTTTCCATTCAACCGGTTTCCTGGAGTCGACATCCTCCTTGGGCCGGAAATGCGTTCCACCGGCGAAGTCATGGGATCGGACGACACTTTCGGCTTGGCGTTCGCCAAGAGCCAACTGGCTGCGAGCAACCCGCTACCCATCTCCGGTAACGTGTTCCTGTCGGTGGCGGACAGCGACAAACCGGAAGTCGGCAAGATTGGGCAGGACCTGGTCGCACTTGGCTATACTTTGCTTTCGACACGCGGCACGGCTGACATGTTGCAAAAGCTGGGCGTGCCCGTGCGGGTCGTTCCCAAGCTGAAAGAAGGCCGGCCCAACCTGATCGACCATATGAAAAACGGCGAGGTCGCCCTCGTCATCAACACACCGAGCGGCCGGGGCGCCCGCACCGACGAGGCCAAAATCCGCGGCGCAGCTGTGGCCAGCGGCATTACCTGCATCACCACCATCTCGGCGGCCCTGGCGGCAGTCGAAGGTTGCAAGGCGCGGAAATCGAATCCCAAGTGGGAGGTCACCGCGCTTCAGGATCGCTATTGATCGAACGGGGCGATTAGACGGTGCCAACCTTTCTGAAAAACCCTCAGAGGCGGCTTCAACGTTGATCCAACCCCGCCGATTTGCTATTTTGGATGGGGTGTGACCTTTCTCGTGTGGGAAAACCTCGATGCTTGTCCTCCTTTCCGAAGGCGCATCCGGTTCCATCAGCTATCCCATAAACCAGACCATCACCCTGGTAGGTCGGGATGATGAGGCCGATTGGCTATTGGAAAGCCGTCAGGTCTCCCGCAAGCATTGCATTCTCGTCGAAGCGGGCGACCACATCATCGTGCGCGATCTGGCGAGCACCAACGGCACTTTCATCAACGGCAAGCGGGTGCAGACGGGCAAGGCTAAAGCAGGCGATCTCATTGGCTTTGGCGAGTTAACCTTCCGCCTTCAACAAATCGCCCAGTCCAAACTTCCGCCCCGTCTCGACAACATTTCCAATCCGCCCCTGTCCGGCCTGGAGCCGCCCCTGTCTTCGCAAGGGTTCAATCGCGCGGTCTCTTGATCTGTGCGATGTTTCTTCTGACCCGTTCGTTTTTTGTTGATCTGGGCGAACGATTTTTCATCGTCGTTGCGTTCGGTATGGTCACGATCGGGAGGGACGAGGCCTTGTCGCCGATCGTCTTTCGTCACGAACTGGCGCTACGGTAACTTTGAATCGCCCGACGGAAAAACTTCCGGCTGGCCCAAAGCACGGCGATGCTGGAAATCACCACCCAGATCGCCCAAAAGGGATGGATCGCGCGCACCATCGTCTCCGCGGGGATGCTCACCACGAGCATCACGGGCATCACCAGCGAAAAGAACAACCACAGCGACCAGGCCCAGCCGCTTTGATAGATCTCCCTGGGATAGCGCATGAGGGTGGTGAAAAGCCACCAAAGCTCCATGAGCGACTGATTGCGCACCAGCCAGACCGAGGTCGAAGCCAGGGTGAGTAAGAAGCCGTAGGCGAGCAGAATTCCACCGCCAAATAGGCCAATAAACGCAAGCACCCTACCGATCTCCCACTGCCAACCCAGTTGGTAAAGCGCGATCGACATCAAAATCGCACCGATGAAAACCTTGGGAGCGGTCGACCAGTCGACCTTGCGGAAGCTCACCATGAACTGCTCATCCACCGGCTTGAGCAGGTAAAAATCGAGATCCCCCTTGCGGATCAATTCGGAGAACTCGACGGCATTTTCCAAAAAGAAGGTCTCGATGACCCCTTCCATGGCGTAGTAACAACCGACAAAAAATAGATATTGGGTTTCTGTCCATCCCGAAATCGTGTCGGTTTTGACAAATAGCGTGCGGTAGAAAATGATGAGGATGGCCAGCCAGAGCAGCTCCAACCCCACCTTCATCAGGAAGTTCCAGCGAAAGGCCATCTCGCTCGCCAAACTGAATTTGGCAAAGCTGAGCAATAAGCGAGGAAACCTCATGAAACCGCTCATGGGTTAACCTCCAAAGGCGCTATAGCGCTTGAGTCCAAACCGCCACAAAACCCGGGCCGTGGCCCAAAACACGACGATCCAGAAAAGCTGCAGCCCGATCATCGGCAGCACCTGTTCCGGCGGCACTTTTCCCAAGAAGACCGCGGCAGGAAAATAAGCCAGAAACTGAAATGGCAGCATTTTGAAGAGACTGGCCAACCAGCTTGGTTCCACCAGGTCGATCGGGAATAAGTGGCCCGAGATGAAAAAATTCAGCGTATTGACCAGGTAAAGAAACGAGGAGATTTCCAGCATCCAAAACCCAAGCATGCCCAGGGTCAATTCAAAGAAAAAGCCAAGGAAAAAGGCCAACACCAGCGAAAGCAACCAGAGCAGAAACACCTGAAAGGACGGGATCGTGTCGAAGTAGCCCCAACACAGTCCAAAAAGGCCGATGTAGGGAAGTGCCGAGGTGGCAATGTAGGCGATCTTGTGCGCCATCCGGTAAGACAGCAGGTACGCCATCAAATCGAGCGGTTGAATCAAATAACGCTTCAAGTTGCCGTCCCGAATGTCGCGCGCCACTCCCGCGGCCAACCCGGGCATGCTGGAGAACATCCGGCTGATATGCACCAACAGGAGATAAGCAATCACCTGCGAATACGAGTAACCCGACAGGCTATCGACCTGGGCCCCCTCGTAGACCGCTTTCCACAGAAAGATCGAGCTGATCATCGGCAGAAAGCGCAACACCGTGCCCAAAAGGAAATCGCCTCGGTAGGCCATCCTTTCGACGAGCGAGACCTTGAGGATCTTGACGTACTTGGCAATCGATTGGACCACGCCCGCCAGCCCCGTGTGCGGCCTGGCGACGAAGGCCGGTTCCAGGCTCATGGGGCCTCCTCTTTTGAGGAAGCGGCCGCCGACTGGATCGCCCCTTCGGCGTAAAGCCGAGTAATCACCTCTTCAAGCGGCGGGTCCTGCACCAGCAGGTCGATCAAGCGCCCGTGGGCCACGACGCGGCTGACCGCGCTGGCGACCACGGAGCGGTCCAGGCGCATCTGCACCACCGGGCCTTCGATCGTCGCTTCGCCCAACTCGCCGATCCAGGAGGGAGGTGCGGTCCCCTCGAAATGAAGTCTGAGGATCTTTTCGCGGCCAAAGCGGCCGGCAAGGCTGGCCAGCGTGCCATCGTGAATCAATTCGCCCTGGGCGATCACGAGCACACGAGCGCAAAGAGCCTCCACATCTTTCATGTAGTGGCTCGTCAGCATGATCGTGGCGCCATGCTGTTCGTTGTAATCGCGCAGGCATTTCTGAATGGCAACCTGGGCGACCACGTCGAGGCCGATCGTCGGCTCATCCAGGAGCAGCACCTTGGGCTGATGCAAGAGCGAGGCGATCAACTCCATCTTCATGCGCTCACCCAGCGACAGTTCGCGTACGGGTTGCTTGGCCAGACGCTCGACGCCAAAGAGCTCCGTCAGTTCGCCCAAGGTCTTTTTGAAGGCGGTCTTTTCGAGCGAATAAACTTCGCGGTGCAGTTCAAAACTATCGGCGGCGGGCAAATCCCACCAAAGCTGGTTCTTCTGCCCCATCACCAGCGAGAACGAGCGCCTGAACGGGTCTTCTCTTTCCCAGGGGACAAAGCCGAGCACCGTCGCCGTGCCGGAGCTGGGGTAAATCAGCCCCGACAACATCTTCAATGTCGTCGTTTTGCCGGCGCCATTGGGCCCCAGGAAACCGACAAACTCCCCCGGCTCGATCGAAAAGGTGACATTTTTCACCGCTTCGACGGTCTTGTATTTACGCGCCCACAGGGAACGGACGCTCGACAAGAACCCGGGAGATTTTTCCTGAACCTTGTAGGTGCGGCAAAGGTTTTGAACCTGGATGAGGGCGCTCAAGAGAGGGAGATCCCCGCCTTGATTTTCTTGAGCACGGCGATTCCTTTTTCGATGTCCGCGAATCGGCCGGGCTGATCTCCCACCTCGCGTTCGATGCACAGCGCTCCCCGGTATCCCGCCTTGACGAGGGCCTTGATGAATTTCTCCATGCCGACTTCTCCCTCTCCGAGGGGGACTTCGGAACCCCAGTCGCCTGCTTGGGTCGGACGGAACGCATCCTTGACATGGACCGAACGAATGTAGGGCCCCAGGATTTCGACCGCGCGGATCGGATCCCCCTTGTCGTAAAGAAGCATGTTCGCGGGATCGAAATTGATGCGCAGGTTGTCGCAGGCCAGATCCTTAAGCGTCTGGTGCAGCAAGTCGGCCGTCTCTTGCCCGGTTTCAAAAGCGAGAGTGATTCCCTTGGTCTTGGCCCGCGTAGCGGCATCGGCCAGGGTGTCGAGAAACGACTTACGGGATGGATCGCTCGGTTCGGGCAAATACCCGGCATGAAGCATCATGTCGGCTAAACCGAGCTGCTTGGTGCGCTCAAGCGCCCAGTCGAGCCGCGCGAGGCGTTCCTTGCGGGTGGAAGGGTCGCCAAACCCACCCGTTTTTTCAATGGTCGCGGGGGTGGTGTAATCTTCGCCGGGGAAACCGAGCATGGTCCCCGTCATGACGAATCCGGCCGCTAAGGCCGCCTTGGGCATCGCCTCCCCTTCATCCCAGGAGGCATGATGGGGGTCGCCGCAGGCAATTTGCACCGCCTTGAGCCCCAACCGGTCCATAAAGGCCTTCAATTCGGGAACCGATTTGACCTGCAGCGACCAGGAACAAACCCCAATTTCCAAAGGCGCGATCGACATCGAAGCCCACTTTCGGTGAAGAGAAACACCCGTTGTTCATCAGTTTAGGCGGCTGGTTCCAGAACGCAGCCCAAAGGACCTTTTTCGTCCTCGCGAAACGAGTGAACTTGCTCTTGCTTCAGCTCGGCTTGCTCGAGGCATCCTGTCCACAGGATCGAGCGGCCCCGCTGGTGGGCCTCGAACATGATCTCCTCGGCCCGGGCCAGGGAGCAGCGAATGGTCTTCTGAATCACCATCACCACGAACGGCATGCTGTGGTAGTCGTCGTTGAGCAGGATGACATGGTAATGCGGGGCAAAACGGGGCTTGGTATCCGTTCTTTCCAGCGTCCCGGTAGTCGACTCAGGTTGATCGGTTTCGCTCATTTTCTTTCAAGCAAGGACCAGGGAGGTAACTTTCTTAATTTACATCCCGAGCAAGGTCCTGCCAGCTGGATTTGTCGCACGAATCGAGGCGATGGGGTGCGCTCAGAAGGCAACGGGTGCATGTCTGCAATAAGGAAAGGAAATAGACCTCGATGAGGCCGTCAATCGAGGCGAAAGATCGCCATCAGGCGGCGCGGATCAATGATGCCGTGATTCCAGGCGAAACTTCGCCATCAGGCGGCGCGGACGGTTGTTTCCCCGCTTTCGCTCCAACCGGTCAGGCATTTCTCCTTCACCAGGAAAAGGGGGCTCTTTCTGACCCGGTGGTAGGCGCGGCTGGCATATTCCCCGAGCAAGGCCAGGGCCAACAACACGAGGGAGGTGCAGCCAAATAAAGCCGTTAGCAGCACCCAAAATCCAACGAGGAGGAATGATCCCTCCAGAAGCCATGCCGCAATCGCCCCTCCCCCCAGGCCCAGGCAGATCAGACCGGTCATCACTACCAGGGGGACCACGATCTGAGCCGGAGAAAGGCTGTACGAGAAAAACGCATCGAGTGCGAGTTGTAGCATTTTTCCGAAGTGGTATTTGGAACAGCCCGCGGCCCTTCTCTTCGCGCTGTAATGAACCAAGGAGGTGCGAAAACCGAGCCGAGAGACGACGCCCCGCAGGAAGGGCCTCGGTTCCTGAAACTGCAGCAGGCCATCGAGCGCCACGCGATCAAGGAGGCGAAAATCGGCCGCTCCGGGCAGAAGGCGGCTGCCGCACGCTTTTTCCAGCAACCAGTAAAAGGCGCGAGAGGTCACGCGCTTGAACCAACCCGCGCCCTCGGTCTCCACGCGAATCGTTTGCACGATCTGCGCGCCTTTTTGCCAGTGCTTAAGCAGTTCGCCAATGAGTTCCGGAGGATGCTGCAAATCCGAATCGAGCGAGATGACCACCTCTCCGTGGGCATGTTGCAGCCCGGCGAGCAAGGCGATCTGGTGCCCCTGATTGCGACTAAGGGAAAGGTAGTTGACGCGCCGATCGATTTCGCCCAGGCTGCGCAGGCAGTCGAGGGTCCCGTCGGCGGAACCGTCATCGACATAGATCACTTCAAAGCGAAATTCACTGAGCCGATCGAGCACCTTTGCCAGAGCCAGGTGAAAAAGAGGGAGCACCTCTTCCTCCTGGTAGGCCGGACACACAATGCTCACTTTGGGTTTGGTCTTCATGCCGGGGTCTCCGCATGATTGGGGAGCCGGCCACGGCGCTGCCACGAGTCCGCCTGTTGTCCGACGTGCGCCATGGAAGATCCGGTGACTTCCAGTTCACGCATCCGGGCGGCCGCGCCAGAGAAGGCGATGGACGGTTGCACAAATCGTTTCATCCAGAACACCAGATAGCCTGCGCCCAGGCAAATGGCCCCGACCGGCTGGATGCCAAGAGCCTGAATCGAAGCACCCCGGGGAAACAATCCGGTAAGGACGCCGCCAAGAAGCAGGAAGGAACCGGTCGCGGTCAGGCACCGAAATGCCAGTCCTTGACCTTTTTGAAACGCTCCGGCAAGCAACATCCCCGCGACCGGCCCAAGCAAGGTGTAGGTGCTCGATTCCGTGGAGGGTCCGCAGAGGATCATCCAAAGAACGCCGGTAACCAGGGCCGTCTCCAAGGCTTCGGACCGGCCCCATTTCCAGAAAGCGCTCAAAACCAAAAGCGCCGCAAAGCCCGCCAGGATCACCTGGAGGATTTGATACGCCCAGACAGGCACGCCCAGTTCGGCCACACGCAAGACCATCCAAAGATCGCGGTAGCCGGCTTCCAGCGGCCAGAAATGGCGATCGTCATTTCCAAGAAATGCCCACCATTCGCGGTATTGAGACAGCACGAAATCGGTCGGCGCCATCACAAACGGCGCAAGAAACAATCCGCCCAATACGGCGAAAAAAGCAAAGCTAAAGCGTAGCGGACCGATCAGCGCCACCAACAGGAAGAGCGAGAAAGGAAAGATCTTGATGAAGACCGGGATGGCGAGCAGACAGCCGGCCCAACCCCATCGCCCCTTCCAGGCCAACAGCACCGACAAAAAACAGCACGCGGTGAGAACCGGATTGAGCTGCGCATTATTAAGACTGGAAATGCTCAGCAAAAAACTGACGGCCAAAAAAATTGTGATGGAAAGAATGGCGCGCTCGCTATTCCTCTCAGGTGCCGGCATTTCTTGCGGCCGAAAAGAGGTCAGCGAACGAAAGGTGGCCTGGTAGCGCAGAATGCCCATCATGCAAAAAAGACAAAGCGATCCCAGCAACAAGGCCCCCTGCCCGATTCGCCAAAGCGCTCCGGCTCGATTTTCCGGAAGCCAGGTCCAGGGAACCATCACTGCCGCAAATGCAGGCGAATAACGAAAGACATCAATTCCTTGCGCTTTATCTTGTTGATGGTATAGATCGCTTCGCTGGGCAAAATGCTGTCCCGCTTGATAGTAGGCCGGAAATACGGAGTTTTTTCGCGGAGAGAAATACCCGCGAATCGTCACGACCAAAAGGAGCGCGATCCAGAGGACGAGCACCGTCCTCAACAGGCCACGGGCCCAGGTACGCCCATTCCCCATCGTGAGGAGGTCACGAAAACACCGGCGCGAAAAAGCAATTAGATTATGCGGCATGGGCGCACACCTCACTCGCCGATGGGTCTGCCATGAGCTGTCCGGGACGGATTCGCTCAAAGCCCCGCTCCTTGCAAGCAAGATCGAAGGAAGGGTCGCCAAGCAGTCGAAACTCCGCCAGACGGCGAAAGAGCCGCAGATCGCCGGGGGGCGAATCGCGACCGACCAGGGTCGGATCGCTGTGACCCGGATGGCACATCAGTTCGACCGTTTCTCCGTGGGCATAAGCCAGCCAGCGCGAGAAAAAAGAATCATCTTGAAGACAGTGAGGATCGGTCAGGCCGATCATCCAGGGAGCACCCGGATAGCCGCCCCTGTTCAGTTTCCTGGAGTGGATTCTTCCCAACATGGCTAAATACGACCTTTTGAGGCGAGCTCCCGGCAGCAAGAAAAGACTTGCCCAGGGCTCCATGACCCGGCGAACATAGGGCCGAATCGGAAACTCGGAAAGGACGCGCAACAGGGCCCTTCCCACCGGCTCGAAAAGACTCACATGTTGATGGGAGTTGACCAAAGTGGGCCAGCTCCCAACGACGGACCGGTAATAATCTAATTGTGCGCGAAACTCAAGTTCCACTTCATTTTCACACACCCTTCCCAGGTGAATTTTTCGCAAGAATACCCCGAGTGGATGGAAGAAGCCGGATCGATCGACCAGACTCGGAACCAAACGGGGGTCGGCCAGGGGCCGGTCCAGGGTCAAGCAGGGGTGCCAGCCCATGTCGAATGGCCGGCCCGCTGCGATCCAGGTATCGATGGCGTTTTGCGCATGGGGCGAATTGGCAAGAAGCACCGTTCCGGTAACGATGCCCCGCTGGCCGAGTTCGAGAATCGCGCG